>Ga0041059_1002657_pt1 | contig 13108 bp, 5 predicted proteins | sample AraColnosormetaG_FD_56232 | JGI IMG/M metagenome (GOLD analysis project Ga0041059, IMG submission 56232) | Arabidopsis roots microbial communities from North Carolina, USA - Col MF nosort | ecosystem: Host-associated > Plants > Roots > Unclassified | place: USA: North Carolina | collected 2013-09-02 | reverse complement strand
TAGGATAAGGTTAAAAGCTTATTATATAAGGAGGTATCAAGGTGTGATACAACTTATGGGTTTTAAGAGAGATTGAGAGTTTAGGTTTTGAGAGAATTTTCATAAACTAATAAAGAGAGATATTCTTTATACTTGTGTTCTTAATCTCCCTTAAAATCTATATCTATGTCTATCTATTTCGTATGTAATGGATACCAAAAGGCTGGTGGCCTAGTAGTAGTACAAGGGAGTTGGTTTTTTTTGTCTGGGTTCAATTCCTCTTTGCGACGGAGAAGCATTCATTAAATAGGAATGGACTAAAGGGTAGCTCCGGATAATGAACGAGATTATGTACCAAAAGTCCGAAACACCAGTAATTTATCGAAAAAGTATGTAATCAGTATTTACTAAGAGCTATTGTTTAAATACAAAGAAATTTATTTATCAATTAAATAGCTGCTCGAGAAATGTCAATAAGCTCCTACTTTGTTTCCAATTGAGTAATATATTTAGTTATTAAACTAACTTGGAACATGGGCTAGCCATATGTAGAACTTTTCGTGGCCAAAAGACAGTTGCATTGTATGAGTTTTTTTTGTTTAAGTTGCATTATATTATTTTATTTTCAAAGAAAAAGAATGAATATTTCTTTCCAATTGCATTCATTATATGGATATGTCACTATTGTAATCTTAAAAACAATTAAAAAACACTAAAAACACTACGTCACATACATATTGATCGGCATATCAATTAGGTGTCTGAGAAGGCCACGAGGAGAGGGTTGACATTTGATTTTTGACTTTTAAGGGTTTAGGATGAACATGAAGGAACATGGCTCTTAATGAATCTGCATTGAATATTTAGGTTCTGTTATTTCATCTTCTTATTTCGCAAAAATATTTATCTACTGTTTTATTAAAGTAATTTTTTTTGTTGTTAACTAAGTTTAAACATAAATATGTATATATAGACCATTTCGTAAATTTGTACTAACTGTTTCGGCACTATTAAATCATCTTTTTCAAAAGAAAATCATTTTTTTGCGATTATATTGTCGGAACTGTGTAAGTGAGGAAAAAACACAAAGAAAAATCATATATTGATTTGTAGGGTCTGAAACCAAGTCTTTAAAACCTTTTGGACGTAGCGGACCGAATGTCAGACAGGATAGGACCCATGGACCCGAGAAAGGACGTAGGTGCTCACTAGCATGGGCGGTCAGGAAATTACATATATATTGTAAGAATGTTAAAACTAGCTACTGGATAGCTATAGACCCTATTTTAAAAACTTTGTTCAAGTTGCATTATGTGAAGTCCGATTATTTTCTCAAACAAAACGAATCTGTATTTCAAGTTGCATTATATGAAATTTTTAATTTAATCTTATCTCATGCATCTGCATGTTTTAAGAGCCTAAAAAGGCAACGAGGAAAGAGTTGACATTTGACTTTTAGGGTTTACGATGAACATGACTAAATATGCCACTGTGATGAATATATTTAGGTTCCGTTCTTTCACTTTTACTTTTGCGAGTTTATTATTATAAATGTCGAACATAGCTACTAAGTTATCAAGGGTAAGTCTGTTTTGTTGGAGCCGATCACCTGATGAACCCAAAGTAGGGTAAAACTAGTCGAAGATGGTCAATTGTGGAGAGTGTCGACAGTCTCATGGTATTCTAAGAAAAGTCTGTGACACTAGGCTCACCACACAATATACCACAAAATTACCATCATCCATATGTCTTCCTCCTTTATTAAGAGAAATAATGTATAACTACATTTATACACACAATATTGGAAAAACGTTTTGCACATGTGTTAAATATGTCCTTCGTTTCTTGCAATATGAGAGAGTTGTAGAGAATTATATAAAAATAGCACACAAAATGAAAGTATGGATACTGGAAGTTTTGAATCAATCACACAGAAACTTTGTTCTTGATATTTATTAATAGAGTTGGCGACATCACATAATGTTGCATCCACATGTCTTACCCTTTCGGGGGGATTGATGATGCATTCCTCTTTCATGTGCTATTTCACTCTGTTTTAATGCATTTTCCATCTGAAAGATAACCAAAATATATCAAGTTAATAGTATCCAGTGAAAGATAAACATTTCAAGATTACAGAAAATCTATATGAAATTACCATTTTTTCCATCATTTCCATGGTTAGTCTGTCTTTCTGTTGAATAATGTCTTTCATTTGACGCATCTGTCGTTCATATGTTTCTGCACTCTGCATGTATTAACACATTTTGACCAGAAATAAAACCAAAGAATACTAAATTAACTGCGTGAAATGAAAAAGTATTCATACTAACAAATGTTATAAATAAGAATGTACCATTTGCGTCATCATGTTGATGGTTTGTGTGTCTTTCAGCTGGAGTGTGTCTTTTAGTTGACACATGTCTCTTTCATGTACCATCGCATTCTCTTTGAATGCAGTCTCCATCTGAAATATAACCATAAATACTAAAAAAAATCATGGAGATAAGAATAAGAATTGACGTCTACAAGTTTATGAACACGAATTAACCATTTGTTTCACCATGTTCATGGTTTGTGTGTCTTTCAATAGGAGTGTGTCTTTAAGCTGGCTCATCTCTCTTTCATGTGCCATAGCACTTTGTTTTAAAGCATTCTCCACCTATATGGAAGCCAGAGAATAAGAAATTAATTGAATGTTGGAAAAATAGTATTCAAGTTTTCAAAGTTTATGAATTCAAGTTTACCATACGTACCATCATTTTCATGGTTTGTGTGTCTTCGATATGAGTCATCTCTCTTTCATGTGTCGTTGTACTTTGTTTTAACATAATCTTCACATACATGATAACAATTCAATATTGAATTAACTGCATGCATTACGTAATCAATATTAGCATGGAGCTTTTTTATGTGTATAGTTTTACCGGTTGAATCATCATGTTCATGGTTTGATCATGATCCACTCGTAATTTCTGCTTCATCATTGCTGAGTCTTCTTCTGCAAGTTTCTTAGCATCTATATTACTTTCTTGTTCCCGCAGCTTATCATTCTCTTCCTGAAAAACCAAGGATTTTCAATATTTAAATCTTTACATAGGTTGTTTCTATTACATCTATTGAAATTGAGTCAAGATATATTTAACATGAATTACAATATAAAGACACTAGACATACACTTGAGAAATAAAATAGATAACATAGTGAATGAATTTGAATCTATCGAACCAGAGGTTCTATATATATCATCCAATAACTTTCACCAAAGCTTTCAATATCTTAAACGCTTTGAGCTTTTCATAATTTTGAAAGCTTAAATATTACAACAAGAAGAATGTTTTGTTACAAAGGAAGAATAGCAAAAGAACCCACATGATCTTCGTTTTAAAGTCACATTTAATGGTACTAGCATTCAGGCATTTTGAAACTATTTATCGACTTCTAATCAAAAAATGTTTTCATTTGGACGATATTTTTCTAGTTTAGAGTTTAACATTTGAGTATTTTAAATTCTTAAACTGGGCTGTTTCACAAACCCTTCCCCTCAAAAAAAGTCTATCCAGTTTTTCAACCTTCTCCTAGAAGCTTACTCATTGGAAGGTTCAAGTAACATATAATTTAATGCTTTGATTCAGATTTGTCCACTTTACTGAGAACATTTACCATTATTATGTATGTAGTACAACAAATTCTAGAAAATAGTTTGTTAGTGAAAAATGTAAATAGTAACAATTTCTAGAAAATAGTTTGTTAGTGAAAACATGAAAGCTTAAGGATATGTTTAAATGAGATGGAAATGACCGTTTCACTAATTATATCATTAATTGTTTTTACTTCCGTTGAGGAGCTGGTGAAGAGGTTCAATTTTAATATAAACAATTTAAACATGGGAAGTGTAGTTATAAAAATTTGTGTGCAAAAATTAGTGATATAACTTATATATAAAGGAAAAGCATACACGATCAATTTATGCACATATCAAACACATTTTTTTTTTTACCTTGATCTTACGGTGCATATTTTCTGTATACGGTATCCCACCATTTTGCTGTCTTATATCCGTGACATGTGCTAGAAGCTGGTTAAGTTGCTTATTCCTCTTGCCTTTATCCTTTGTCTTGTTGTTAAACAGGACCTTTCGTCCTCCACATAGTTTGAGAACTCTCTAGAAATTCGTAATTAATCCAAGTTAAAAAAAAACAGAAATATTAATGGTTGCACTAATTTAAAAAATATATATATGCTAAGATCGAAACGAATGCTAGCAGACCGTCAAAAATTCAGGGCAACCTTCACGTAAATAATCGTCCAAGGTCTGGTTGTCTGCTTCCAACTCATCACCACCAGTGAACACCACAATGAAATAGTCAAGGATTTTATCATCAAATATCTGCTGCAATGTATTAAATGTGAACTCCTCCCGCTGTGAAATTCGATTCGTTATAGACAGAACAAACAATACAGCATGTATTCCTTCTTCCGCCATAGTTAAGCAATTCATTATTTCCTTACTGAGATAGTCTCCTGACACGGATGACTCGAGCAAACCTGTATCATGTACAATGTTACATTCTGACTTTAATGATTTCAACTTTTCTTTTGGCAATGGTGTATTTTATCCGCCAATCACAGCTGTAATAGGACTATTTTTAGACAAACAATTCCCAAATGACTTTAAATGCCAGTTTGGTGTATATAATGTTAGAACTAAGACTTTATATGAAGTTTTAATGGAGTATATACCAGGAGTGTCAATCACATTGATTATTGGGCCATCTTCTATTAAAGCTCTGAACATCTTACATCTCTGGTCCATATCTCTTCCAAACAAATTTACTTCGAAATATTTTTCACCGATGATGGTGTTCCCGGTGCTGCTTTTTCCATTTTCGCTACGACCTAGGAGAAGTAAGTTTGTAACGGGGCATTCCTGCTCAGCCATAATTTGAAAACCACCAAGACGTTGCTAATTTTCTGCACGGATCCATAGTATTACAAATAAATTATACATGAACAAATAGATATTTAAAATGAAGAATGAAGAGAAGAAAAAGTTAATTGGTAGACTACACCAAATGGGAACTCACGATCTTGTAAAAACTAATCAACGAAGCAGTTCAAGACTAAATAGAAGACATTTTGTATTGATTTGGCTTTGAAAACAGCTATATCGTTATTTTTATGTGTCATATGAATTTGTTTATGATTTTGTACTAGTGTGGTTAATTTAGGTGTTACAATATTATGCATATAACGTGGAACAAGAAACGGTAAAGGAATCAGAAAGGCCAAGACAACTTTATGAGGAGTGAGAGACAACTTTTGAGCATTGACTTTAATTAGTAATTATAACCTATAGCCATCTAAAGGGGGTGTGATTTTTGTGCAAGCTCATATATTTTTTTGAAATTGAGATTGCTCGAAGTCAAGAAGGTATCATGGTGACACAAAAAAGTATGCCTTAAATTTTGCAGCGGAGACAGGCTTAGTCGGTTCTAAACTAGTTCATACTCCAATGGAACAAAACCATCGTTTGGGTTTGGATACAAGTGACGTTCTCTCTGATCCATTGACCTATAGAGGATTGGTTGTGTATTTAATTTATTTTGCTAATGCAAGACCTGATATTTCTTATTATGTTCATGTCTCAATTTATGCAAACGCGTCGTGGAGGCCTCGATAAGAGTGGTGCGTTTTCTCAAAAGAACAGCTGGTCAAGGAGTGTTGTTGTGAACTGACTCAAACTTGAGCTTTCTGTGTACTGCAACAAAAATTGAGCTGCTTGCCTAAGACCATTTCCAATGTATAGTTCTATATCTTACTCTAAAATGGAGTAACTAATACATTTTTCTACTTAAAAAAGGTAGTTTAGAGGAGGGTTTCTTTCCAATGTATATCTCTATTTTCTACTTAAAAAAAAATATTCTTAGGAATATTATATTTCTAAATTATATACTAATACTTTCAATTATATAATTTACAATTTGATCCTATATATTATAGATTTGCAAAATTCCCATAAAATATGATGTTATTTAAATTAAACACTAATTATTTATTAAAAAAATTACATCATATAACAATAATAAAACATTAAAATTTTTATTTTAAATAACACCATTAAAATATTTTCCCACATATGATCAATTAAAACATTTCGCAGTGATAAATGAGCTTCTTTATCTTTGATTTTTTAAAATCTACCAAGAAACTCTGGAAACCGGATATAATCATTTTCTGTTATCTCGACTTCGGGAGGTGGAGCTTCTCTTCCAACTTGAATTGGTGCATTGAGATCACGTTCATCTTCGATAATCATATTATGTAAAAGTAATTTCTCGGACTATTAAATCACTAGTTTTATGTTTTAGTTTTCTTATGTTGTTTATTTTAAATTTAGTATTTGTTTCTTGTTAAGTATATAAATTATTTTAAATTTAATACTTGTTTGTTTGTTAAGTTTATAAAATTATGTGTTGTAACTGTTGTTTGTAAAATGATTATATGTATTAAATAAAAAGTTTAAATTTGAGGGAGTAAAGTATATAAAAAAAGTTAAACTCCAAAATAGTGTAGAGAATATAGTTGCTCTATATAAAGAGTCAATCTGCAAAAATCTATATTTTTTTAGTCAATTATAGAGTAGGGTTGTAGATGTCCTGACGACTAAAAATTTTTAGGAGTATGTTTCTCTTATTGGCAGCTAGCCTATCTCTGGGAAACGGAAAAGTACGAAGTAGTATCACATTCTTCTGCTTAAGAAGAATATTTGGCAATCTCTAAAGCAACAAGAGAGCAAAATGTAATAAAATTTGGATAGCAAAATGTCTATTTTGCAAACCAAGTAATATGGACCGTTAAAATCCGTTCATAAAGTAAAGCCCGTGAAACCCAAACCGAAAAATATTTTAAGTCTCTATATTATTTGTTGTACAAGCTATTTCTTTATTGTTTAGGAAACCTTATGTTATGTGGGTGATAACATTATGTTAATTAACATTATGTTAATGTTATCATCACTATATATGTGAAATCTCATAAATACTACAGTTCATGTGCTAACAACGGATCGGTTGGCAGATGTATTAGCAAAGCCATTGGGCACTCAAGTTCAATTCAATACGATGATATATATACACAACACAAGACTTAACTCCAAAACCCTAAACAAGACTTGCCGACCAAGTAAGTTATGAGTCGACTAGGCGCAGCATACAATATGTAGCCTACAACTTTTATTTTTAACGACAAATCAAACACTTTTATATCACAAAGAGCTTACAAAGTATAGAATCAAATACAATACAACCATTGTACGCAAATAAAGAAAACTGAAACAATTTCGATGCAAGAGTGGAATATAACCTCGCTGTCCTTTGGGAAGCCTTACATACAGGCTAACAGATGAAATCTGTTATGTCCCTCTTCCATAAACTTTCGATTGGGTATATATCATCTTTTTGATGAAACTCCAAAATGCACTCGACATTACCTTGATTAATGGAAACAAATTAAATGTAGCCCACTAACTATAATACAACATCTTATTCTAAAAGCAAGAGTTGTTTTGTTAATTTTCTAAGACTTATTTGTATTTCTACAAGGATGACAATGAGAGAGGCAATGAAGGCATAATCAACATTTGGATTAACAGTGAGGCAGAAATTGTCCTTTCCAAAGAGAACGCTCTGCATCGTTTTCTTCTCGCGCATCTGCCATTCAAACCATACCATTTTTATTTTATCATAAATAAATGTTTTTATTTCTCAAGTTTTAACAATTAATAAAACATTAGCAACTCCCAGTTCATAATAATATATATAGATGGGTATATATAGTATAAACATGTTTATTCCAGATGTGAAAAAAAAGAAAAAAGTTTATTTTAAAGAAACTAAACCATACCAAAACAGAAAATTATAGAATATAGAAAGAAGCCGTGGCACGAATCACCTACTCATCACTTAAACCCAGTCCATCATCATAAATAAAAATGTTTATTTTCTATGTAACATTTTGTAACGCTATATTTTTGGTATAATTGGTAACTGATAATCATCTATTTTCTTTTCATGTCTCAAACTTAACATAAAGTTACAATTTTTCATTTTTTTTATATTTTCCTTTTATATAAATCTTATGTTTTCTTTTCATATTTTATTTAAATTACGTCAAAAAAACTTCTTTTCAATATACAGTTAGACTTGTACTAAGAAAAGGAAATAGAGTTTGTTTACTTGGGCAAGAATGATGTCAGAATCGCCAGCGTAGACAAAACAAGAAGTCTCGAGCCAAACCCCTTCGAGTCTGTAATCACATTTCTTCTGCTCTATGTTATCAGCCAAAAACACATCAAGTTTGGTGGTTATCTGAACCATGTTTGATCTTTTCACCGTGTATAGCAGATCAACCTCCTCCGTACTCCCTCCTCTAAACACTAGCCACCTGTCATGCATGGTCATTATCTGCAATCACCAAATTATCTTTATTATACTAATAAAGCTAGCTCTATTTTTTATTGTATATCTAGTTATGTGCTCTGTTTTTAATAAATTTGTACCTTCCCTTTCAAAGTCAAGACCTTAGTTCCAAAACCATCCATCAAGATCCTCTTCTCGTGAAGACTAAAAAAAGGATCCTTCACCTTGAACAACAAGTTTCCTTCCGCATTCGTTATCACGAAGTTACCGTCCGTTATCTTCAACACCTTCCGTACGATCGCCAAATCTACAGGGTGCAGAGAGCAGTACTTTGGATCCACTATCACTCCGGCTTTTGGAGGCGGCGGAGGAGCCGAAGGGCCAGTGCCTTGTGGGTAACGGTACTCATAGGGCTGCTGCATTCTTTTCTTTTTCCTCCAAATATGGATACTCTCTCTCAGTTTTGTTTTGATATGCTTTTTTTTTTGGGTCTGGTTATGCCGTGAAGTTAAAGTGTAAGGTTCTTAGAATTTATAAAGTAAACATCTGCCTCGAATATGTTGACTTTTAAAAGAGAAAAGTCTACGGGGATAAACTTATTATATACATTTTTCTTTTAAAAATTCTAATAGTTTTTAAACTAAGATATTTATATATAAAAAGGAGAAAAAAAAAACAATATGTATGGAAATAAGAGAACCCTAATCACTTGTTCCTCTGTTATGTTCCTTGTGACTGTCACTTAAACACATAAGCACACATTTCAAAACCATATCCACATGTTTAAAAACCAAAACACATAACCACAAGTTTGAGAACCAAAACACATAAATTTTTTAACCAAAATATTTAAACACAAATTCTTACAAATTTAAATTTTAAGAACCTCATTAGAAGTTCTACCATTGGACTAAGTAAAACATAAGAACTCATGGGGGTTTCTAAACTTTTGATTTTGCAAAGTTAAGTTATAAATGTTTGTAATTAAGAACTCCTAATGGTCCTTACCATTGGCAATGCTTTTACTGAACCAAACATTTCAAGACTAAATGGACGATTACCTGCCCAACATTATGTTTTGATTTTTGTTTGAGATAAACAATATCTTTATTTTGATCTGCCATTTGAATTTGTTTATGTGTATTGTGCTAGTGTATAGTTAATTAATTTGCGTAGAATATTATTGTGCCATTTGAGTTTGTTTATGTGTATTGTGCTAGTATTGTTAATTAATTTCCGTAGAATGTTATTGTGCCATTTGAGTTTGTTTATGTGTACTGTGCTAGTGTAGTTAATTAATTTGCGTAGATTGTGTGTATAATATATGTTGAACTACTGGACACGGTAAACGAACCAGAAGCCGAAGAAACGTCTAAGAGTGAGACGACTTTTTAGGATTGACTCTCGTAATAATGTGTAGATGTGTATATAAGAAAATGACAAATCTAAAATATTTTAGGAACAGTTCACAAATGCTACTAAAAGAAGATCTTTTCGTACTTATTCGTACTTAATTGTTAATTATTTACACTAGTACAATACACATAGACAAACTCAAATGACATATCAAAATAAAAGAATTGTTTATCTAAAACAAAAATCAACACGAGAAAGACGACTTTTTAGGCCATGTCCATCGGTATGTCTGGTGGGCGTCTTAAAATAATTTAGAATACTAAAAGAGATAAGAGAATCTTGCAAAATCTGTCATATTTCATTCAAAAATTTACAATCTTTGTTATATTTCCAGTTATTTTACAGAATTTGCCATATTTTACTACATGTGGAATTCCGTGGATGAAATTATCCTTAAGGTGGGTCAGCGCTCTGACGAAGATGGTGACATAACAGTTTTTGGCTGATGTGATGATACAGGACAAAAAATCATGGTGGAAGCATAAAGGATTAGAGGACAGAATAGTGGAGAACAACTGGCTTCTACTGTTGTTATTGGGTATTTTAAAATGACTTGTTTAAACAAATTGATTATTCAAAATTCTACGGGGGAAAACGTAATATATAATACATTTAGAGACATGATTACCTGATAGCGAAGGACAACGTAATATATAATGCATTAGGGGACATGATTACCTGTTAGCGGAGAACAATTGAAGCAATACTTTTGTTTTAGTCTCCAGATCTTATCCCCGAATAGAAATTCTCTGTTGCATCTACGTTTTGTCCTCGATTCCATCATCTTGCTCTATTATTATGAATCCTACATCTTATATGCAATTGTTCTCATTTAAGAATTTTGAATTTTATTTAGATTTTCGCCATCTATTTTGGTCCACAGGTTAGTTGAGCGTTATTGTCTTCACCTACACGTTAACATATTTTAATAATATGTTATATCGGGGACAAGTTCATATCGAATGAGTAATAGAATTAGATCGGGGACAAGATATAGATACAACAGAAATATTATGATGAATAAAATTGGGAGACAAATTTAATTGAAAGTTACATGTAAAGAATCTGTGCAGATTGTCAGAGAAAGTCAGAGAGAGACAAAAGCGTTTCGTCTTCGGGAAAATAATATATGGTTAAAGCGCACAGATTTCGAGGAAGGAGAGATAAAATAGAGAAGAAATGTAGAGAGACAAAATCGACATTTCAATATGAAATGTGGCATGAATTGTAAGGCCCAACAAATTATGGCAGATTGCATAAGGATTGGAAAAAATATGGCAGATGTTGTAATTTTTCCAAAAGATAATTGGGTGAAACAATGGATCTGATGAAATAGAATTTTGGTATTATTAGTCTAAATCCAAGACAATGATAATTTTATCCATTTTAACCTTATGTACCTAAAGTTTTCTTTTTTTGTTTTTAATTTTTGATTTTTGGATCTTTATTTTCTCTCATGTTCATTTCTATCTTTTCTCTCTCTCAACTTTGTTCGAATTCATTCAAACCAAACAGAAACATCGCCGTATTTACTCAAGATACACAATTCCTAGATTTGGATAATTGAATATGTTGTTCAACAAACGTAACATCTAATTAGTGATGTGAGAAATTATGATTTTACCGCTTTGCGCAATTTCTTGATCAAAGCCATAGGTTTCCTGGTAAATCCTCTAGAAAACCTTTTAAAGATAACAAAACACATCATCAGTCTCACAAAACCAATTAGACAAAAGCGTTTTGTTTGGTTCAAAGAAAGAAGCTAACCTTCTGCGAATACGGGAACTGAAATGTTTGACAAGATCTTCGGTGGACATGTCGAGAAGCGCATCGAGATCGACTCCTCTGAAAGAAAACTTCTTGAAGATTCTCTTTTTCACAATTCCAGCCGCAACAACCTCTGGTTCCATATCCGCCTATAAATTCACATGACGAGACATTACAACCACAATGTTCGAAACCTTAATCACGAAATAAAATTTCAGAGAGACAGAGATTGGAACTAATCATTGTTGGATCGATGAAACTCTAAAAATCCACAAAGTCTCAAAATAAAAGTGTCTGCTCAAAAGACAAACAACTTAACTTAAACACCAAATAAATAGGTAGCGCAGCCTATAACTCTAAAACTTTTTTTATGATATTGTGATATTTATTTGACCGTTAGAAAAATATGAATGGAAAAGCCATTCAAATTGGTCTAACTATATTAATGGGGTGATTTATTGTTTCATTCATTTTTATATAGTTATGAAAATTGTATTAATGGGCTAAGTTATTATCTATTATGTGTGTTCTTTTGACATTGCTAACACACAAAAAAAATAAAACGTTTTGAAAACAATATAAACATTTGTAACATGGCTTTCCGTTTCTTACATTTATTCAGTATAACTAATGGACTATTAATGTAACATTATATAGCATAATATTTGTACGTTTATTTAGTATACATGGACAAAAAAAAAATATCAGTTGGATAAAATGTAGTGTTAACAATGATTTTAAATATTTATAAGCTATATATAATGGAAGAAAACTTATTCAGTTTATTTCAATTGAAATGGCATTACATAATAATGTAATAATCATGTTGTGTGAATTATTTATTTTAAAGTGAAGAGAAAAAATAAGATTATATTGGAGAATATGCCAAATGTAATAAACATAAAAGGAAAAATTGAACACCAAACAATTATTCCAATAAGATTATTGGAATAAAATATAACTCTTTAGTTCCATATGCAATTTTCCATTTTTCTATATAATATACCATTTGGATTAAATATGTAAGCAAGATTTATAAAATTGTATTGTTGTCCCCATTATTAGTGTGGGTCTAAATGTATTCAACTTAATGTATTTCTAATTTGTAACCACTAGAATGTTCAAACCAAAAAACATTACTATGGTTTTTACTTTTTTATTTACAATAGTCAACTGGTCTTCTTAACCTTAATCATTATTCATTAATTACATTGATGGATTTTTCTTTTTTAAAAAATACAGATATTATTGGAAATGTAAAATAATAAAAATACAGATTTGATTTAATCATCTATTATATTACATTTTACAAAGTTAAAAGGGTAAATGTAATAAAATATAGATATTGTTAGAAGGGGAATAGGGCATTCCTCAAACAACCGCATTTATATATATATATATATATATATATATATATTATAATAAATCTTATGGAAAAACGAATTCAAAAAGCTTAGTGTAAATGATAAATTATATGGAAAAACAAATTCTAAGATTTTTTATAGTACTATATATATTTTTGTATT
>Ga0041059_1002656_pt1 | contig 13113 bp, 9 predicted proteins | sample AraColnosormetaG_FD_56232 | JGI IMG/M metagenome (GOLD analysis project Ga0041059, IMG submission 56232) | Arabidopsis roots microbial communities from North Carolina, USA - Col MF nosort | ecosystem: Host-associated > Plants > Roots > Unclassified | place: USA: North Carolina | collected 2013-09-02 | reverse complement strand
AAAAAAAAAAAAAAAAAAAAAAACATCACAATCTACAGGATATATAGTACGCTGCGAGATCTTTAAAATGCAGATAAGGATAATCATTTGATGCTAAAACGACTTATAAAAAAAGGTAGTTTCTTCCCTATAAAATTTGTTCTTAGCTTTCAACATGGTGCCTTGGTAAAAACATGCAAATTATGGAAGAAGTACTCTAGATCCTATGTCATTTGAAAGCACACAGCATGTTCTAGTTTCTGATATGATTTACCGGGAGCCCACATCTGCTGAAGGCGGTAGCAGCCATTAAGGATGCCCATCTACTAAGAGTTGAGGCAGTTCTTTCCCCCAATGCGTTCTTCACACTATTTTTGGTTGCCAACATGAGGCAGTATAGGCCAATACTAGGATCCACAAAAGAGACGTGATTTGAAGAAACAGTAGAGCTCTCAGTAGCAGGGTTCTCTAGACACCCAGCCATAGCAAGAATTGACCGGTGGTACTCTCCTAATTCCCACTGTATAAACCAGGGACAACTTCATAGTCATAATTTGTAACACCAAGCAAGAAAGGTATTTGACAAGATAACAATATTTGCAAACAATTATAACCACCTTAAGAAGGCTTGCTAGCCAAAAGTCTCCTCTCTGAACAGCAGATGGGAGTATATATTTCTTTATAAGATTACTTTCCAGGGCCCCACCCTGCCCATCAATAAGCCGGCAAATTACGAGCGCAAGCTGCTCATCCTGAAGATTTTTCACACAAACATTTATTGCAGATGAAGCTTCACCTCCAAGGAGAAAGAAACCTATAGCCAGTTCCAGTTGGTGTTTACCCATTAGTACATATGCATTTTTCAAGGCTGCTGCCTTATTTTTCTCTTCCTGTAAAAATAAGGAGACATGTTACTCAATATGATATCCTAGATGCCAGAAGTTGTACAGAAAAAAAGGTGAAAAAGACCCTAGAATCCCAACAAGAATATGGTTTGTGTACACAACCTGAAAATTGCGTGAAAGAAAAACCACCAAGGGTTTATCTTTCTCATCCTTGCTTAATTTGAAAAGACCAGCCAAAACTTGAACTCTATTTAAAGCTATATAGAGAAGCGCACAATCTTTAGGATTCTTGTTCTTCAGGTATTGCTGTCGGGCCAGTTTCTCCATCTACAGAAACGAAATAGCATCAAAATAAGTGAGGCACATCTATTTTCTTAACCCTCTGTTTGTTGGTATCAAAAGAGAATATCATTAAAGAAAGAAAAGCATGATAAATATGAGTATTAGACTATTAGTACATGGGTCCTTGCATAGCTAGTGTGGACCAAGCACTAAATTTGAAAACTTACCCGTGATCGCAATTGTGCTGCATTTGAATACCAAAATCCAAAACCCTGTGATCGCATTTGTTGCCATGATGATTCATTGGGCAAAAGAGAACCAGACAAATTTTCTTGAGACTCTGAGTGAAAAGCCCATCCTATCATACTAGAGTCAATATCAAGCTCTTCCAGAGATGCTGTTTTACCAGAACTTCGAGCTAAGAATAGCTGTTTAAACCTAAGTGTGACCCAAAATCTACACAGCAGAAAGAACACAAAATTCCATGAATACCAAGCAGCATAAAGTATCATTCAAGAAGCAAAGCGAAAAACTGCCCCCAGTACTACAATACTCTCAGATCAATATTTGGTAACTAATGTGAACATAAGAAGCCGCAAACCAGCTAGATTTTTTTTTTTCTTTCTTTTTTTGAACAAGGGAGCAATGTGGCCTTGCTAATTAAACATAAATGTGATCTTTCAGTCTTTACAGGTTAAAGGAAAATACGAACATGCTCAATGGAACATATTTCATGGAAAACACCATATTTCATTGGTATTTCGTAAACTAGAATTAAAAAAGTTTGAAGAACTATCGTACCTTCTCCCAGGTTCATCAAGACTTGCATAGACAGACGTAGAATGTGGGTTACTAATTTCACAAAGAAGGTCAACAATTGCAAAATATTGCAATATTTCTATCCTGGAAATATTTCCTTCATCTGATAACTTCTTGAGCTGCTCGCAGAAGCCACTAAATTCCAAGTCTGTTGCAGGTGAATTGGGACTATACGATTCCATATTAAATTTTGACTGCAACCCTGACTGAAACTGCGAATACTGTAGCATTGAACCAGACGTCCCACCCCATTGGAAATCCTTAGGATTTGGGCCATTGGAGAGAGATCCTTCATAATATTTTGACAAAAGGATATCTGGACAAAGAACTGACTTTACAGCATATCCCTTCTCGGAGGTATCACTTGAAGTAATATATTCAGCAAGATGTCTAAGAGCTGCACTTGCTCGTTTCCAATTGCCTGAACACATCAGAGTTAACAATCTTTAGCTAAGGTAAAATTAACCGCATGACACAGATTATGCTCCTGCACGAAGGAAAAATAAGACAGGAAAGCTAAATAAAAGCTAAACAGCTTAGTTTCAGAATTGACTGAAGAAGGGAAAACCAGAAAACACTAGCAGCATTTTACCTGAACGTATAGCTACAAGGAGGGCATGAGGATGATAAAGTGGTAAAGCACCTCCTAACTTCTCCACCATATGTCCCATGCTCATAATGTCATCAATAGTATTTGAGCCATATGCGGTCCCAATCAGTGACATACTATTGACTTGCCCGTCATCAATTGCATTACTAGTTGAAGGTAGAGGAATACAACCTCTGCTAGTAGATGTGGTATCAGCTTCGTTGATATCATTAGTACCAGAATCAGATAAGAATTCAGAGTCTCTGCCTTCTTCTGTAGCATTTACTAAGTTGGGAAGATTGGATGCAAATATTTCTGGATAGTTATCAATCTTTTGCTTCTTATCAACAACAGCCAGCCATTGACCATGTAGACTAATATAATCATTGTGAACAAGACAAGTCATGGCTTTGGGTCCCCACCATAAATCATGTATAGCCGAAAATGTACGAGTAACAGCGAAGCATTGCCAAATCTGTGCCTCTGAAGAATAATCATAGGCCGCGAAACTGGTACTTTTGCAAGGCTGCCGAGCAATACCATACACCCGCATCTCAATCTGTGTGCAAACTCCAAGTAATAGCTGATCATTACCCGTAGTTGACCATCTTACAGCAACAACTTCTGCATCAACATGTACCTTATCCTCTAGTATGAAAACCCCTGAATCTATAAGGTGTACAATCTCCCATATACTAACTGCGCGGGCAGCTTTTGAATGACTCTCTGTACAGAGGGCTGCTATCTTGTGTCCCGAATCAGTCAGAGATATAGCACTGACAGGATTTTGGCCAACCGTAAGCATGCCAACTAGCTCCCACAGACCGGAAGGTGTTGAACTTTCCTGAAAACTACTTCTCCAAAGTTTTAAAGAGCCATCAGCTTGACCAGTTGCAATAGTATAAGCTTGACTTTCACTGTTCACACCATTCTCTAGATCCCTCCCACTTGGATTGACCACAGCAAAACTCGTAACTTCATCCTCACGGTGAGATTCAGGTATTTCTGAAGAGCATGATCTAATAGCAAGGCAATTCGTCTTGCCAGCAAAAGTATCTTCGAACAACCACTTTCCCAATCCAATACTATCAAAATCATGAAAATGACAATCGCAGGTACTTCCTGCTGTATCAAAATGATGTAAGGTTACACTCCATGACAGAGCATCAAACCGTTTCTCTTTCATCCATACACTCAGGAGCAAAAATCTGTTACTTTTAAATGTCTTTCCACAAGAATTAGACAGAGGTTTTGCAAATATGCTGGTCGGACCACTCTGCAAAGGGCTATTAACCGTAAACGGTATGGTACATATATAATGGGTTAGATAACCGTCATCACCTTTCCCACAATTCCTTACACTAAAGCAATCGACGCCTCCTACATGTCCCACAAGTAGAAATCTCTCATCTTTCAATGAAGAAGGTGCCCAACATAAACTTGTGTACTTTAATCTGAACTCTTGATTTTGTAGCCGTCCACAAGGCTTCCAAGAGGCAACAGATATAGGATGCTCAATAGTCCGGTTCAAATAAACACTAGAGGAGCAGATTATTATCAGACCATTAGAATCCAGGGAAGCAGTGTATCCCGCCTCACATACAAAAGGATCAGAGGCAACCTGTAGGATTTTCCCACCATGACCATCAAGATATAATACTTTTCCATCAATGCACTTCAATAAACTGGATTTATTTGGGGATGAATCTTCCGAGTCATGTGACTTTATTGTGTGCAAGGAAGACCAATATACAGTATTCTGCGGAGATAAATAAATCGACGAGCAGATAAGTGGTGTGCCATAAAGGTTATTTCTCAATACAGAAACTTTCTTAAGGGGTAATCGATCAGAAGAACCTGTAGCACTCGCTAGAGAGAGTGATCCTGCACCAATTTCATTTGATTCTTGTTTCGCCCACAATGTTACTCGTGGAAACCTCATAGGAGAGATGTCATCAAGACAATGGACAGCCCACAAAGTAGCAAAATTTCCAGGGCCATACCCTACCAACCACTCACATTTTCCAACATTCTCATTATCGTACTTTTCCATAGAAAAAACTTGATTAGTACCTTCGATGGTTTTGAATATACCCCCTGTACGAGTTCCCCAAAAAAGAAATAAATCTCTACCCAAACAGCCATCCAAGACCTGATTTATCTCTATCACAGCTGCCACGCAAAACGATTTTTTATGATCAGGCACATCTTTCATGCCTTTTTTTGTCTTTCCACCATCTACCTCACACCATAACCTTACTGCCCCATCCAAGCAACATGTCATTAGCACATTCCTCATTGATTTACCTATACCTATTGCAGACTGTTCTGCAGCCATCGGTCTCCACTGAATCATGGATATTCTCTGAGGATGAGGCAATTCAAAGTTATGATATGATTCACCATCACTATAATAGGCCAAGACACTTTTTCCTGCGTCGTCACACTCAGCTGGAAACTTCCTCCAAGAAGTTGCTGTGGCAAAAGGACCCTCGAATGACCAGGTGGAGGAAACCAGATCCTGAAGGTGATCCCCAGAGAACTTCCAAGCTATTTCCCAAGATTGGTTCCTTCTCTTCCACAGAACAATATCAGTTCCACCAACTATTATCCCATCCCCGGATCCTGTCCACTCAATCGCTTCAACTATTGTTTCCTGCACCAGTATGGCATTCTGACTCCAACAAAAAGAACCTGAATATGAGTAAAGACATACAAATTTAAGATAAAGACACATTAATATATCACTATACTAATTGAACCCAGAAGATGGATAACCATTCTCTCGTAACCCAATGGTATCACAATCCAAACCATTTGCTCAAAAACTGAACTCCAAAGACCGAAGAATAACAAGGAAGATGTATCGAGGCTTACCTTTCAAATCACGCGCGAAGAGGAAGATATAGTTCCCAGAGCCAACAGCGAGCTCGCCTACAGACGGCGTTACAGGAGACCAGCAAACTGCAGTAACTGGTTCGCCGGAAACCTCTAGAATCTGACGGAAAAATGGTCCGTTCGTGGAATCTTCGCCGCGGAGAGGAGAAGGTAGATGAGAGATGACGACGAGAGTGGATGCTCCGTAAGCAAGCCATGAGTAATTAGCGAAGTCGGGAAGCCAATCAATAGAAGATTGGGATCGAGTCGGAGCTGGAGGAACGATCTCCGATCTGAGTTGCCGGAGAGGCAAATGATCGATCCGATCTGTGACCAGTGAGATCGCGACGTGACTCGTCTCCGGCATAATCACTGGTTTTAACGGAAAACTCAAATCTTAGACCACAACTATTTTTTTCCGATTGTGCTACACAACTTACCAGTACGAGGATCACCGGACCCTCGTTCCAAGCCAGAAGGTTTGAGCTGGATCCTATATCTCATTTAGGCCCATATCTCATTGGGCCTCCTTATTGTATGTGTATTTTTATGATGTAAAAATTATAATTCCCTAATTTAATGTGTATTGTGAAGATAGAAATTGTGAATTTTGATTATTGTAGCCAAAACGTAAATAAATTGTCACGAGATCCGCAAATAAGAAGTGTTGCTGCTAAGAAGAAGTGTTGAGACCCGCAAATAATAAGGAACACACTTGTGTTGGCTTTGCTAACTATGATGACTGTTGTGTTGTTTAATGGAAAAAAAACACGTAAATATCAGAAATTTACGTAATTAAAAATCAAATAAGAAATTTACGTAAATATCAGTATCAGTGGTCTTACAATATAAGGAAAAAAAAATTCAGAAATTAAACAAAATTTAGAAGAAAAAAAAAAAATAAATAAATAAGAGTTCTCTTTGGCAAATGAAGGCGTGCACGAACTTTTGATGATGACACGACCAATAAAGAATTAAGACCATCCAAACTTCCGACCAAGAAGCTTGATCCCTTCTTACTCTTTCTTCTTCTTTCTCTTTCAACACTCTAAAAAACCCCAACACGACCCTACTAAACACTCTCTAATCATGCTAAATCATGCACCTCACTAATCCCGGCTGATCCTAAAGTTGATGATTAACGACCTGTCAAAAGAAATAGTCATTAGGTCACCGGGTTGGTCCAGATCAGTCAGCGGTTTGGTAGAGAATCCTGCATCATAATGTATAAAGCTTTTACTGATTCAAAATCAAAGAGCAGACACTAACTAAGAGTATCTTTCTCCTTTTATAGTAACTCGTGTGTTGCCTTCAATCTCACGCTGGGGTCAAGAAACAAGTCACGCTTTCCCAACACCTTATAATCACTAATGTCTCTGTTCCCAACTCTCCAAATCATGAAACTTTTCCTCAACTCTATTTATTTTATTTCCTATTTTTCGCCTTCAGACGCTATAAAAACCAGTTGCATTAAGCAGTATCTTTCAACCTCAAATCTCCTTGTCTCTTTCCATTCAAGATGACCAGTTCAGCTGTCCCGTCCTTGTTCCGGCTTAGCTTTCTCTTGTTCACTCTTCAAGTAATGAATATTGGCAGGATTGGCGCTGCAACTAGATTCTACCAATTCAAGGTATCAGCAACGCAAAATGTTAACTTCCTATTCAAATTAGAATCAATATTGAACACAGTTTTCATCTCATGCATGCCTATTTCTTTTTCTTTTCTCTGTATTCAGATTTCTAAACAGTGGTCTGTTGTTGTGTCACTGATTTTTCTAACAGGTACAAACAATAAGACTCACCAGGCTATGCCAAACAAACGAGATTGTAACAGTCAACAAGAAATTCCCTGGCCCGGCGATATCTGCTCAAGAAGATGACAGAATTGTCATTAAAGTCATCAACATGACTCCCTATAATACCACAATTCATTGGTATGCCGATGTACATATACACATATACATAAAATATAAATGCTTTTTAAACGAATTCTAGACTAACAAAACTTGTTTCTATTATGCGCAGGCATGGTATTAAGCAAAAACGATCATGTTGGTATGATGGTCCATCTTATATCACACAATGTCCAATTCAGAGTGGACAAAGTTTCACATACAACTTCAAAGTGGCACAACAAAAGGGCACATTTTTATGGCATGCACACTTTTCTTGGCTTAGAGCTACAGTATATGGTCCGCTTATTGTATATCCTAAAGCATCTGTTCCTTACCCATTCAAGAAACCCTTCAACGAGCATACAATTCTCCTAGGTAATCTTTATTCTTAATAAAGTTAGTCTCATTCACTATTTGGTATCACTGAACTTGTTTGTCTCCTAATAAATCTAGGAGAGTATTGGCTTAAGAACGTGGTAGAGCTTGAACAACATGTACTGGAAAGTGGAGGACCTCCTCCTCCAGCAGATGCATTCACAATTAATGGTCAACCAGGACCTAACTACAATTGCTCCTCTAAAGGTAATAAATATCAGATGAAAAATGATATGATTAATTTACAACGAGAAAACAGATTCCTGATTCTTGTGTATTATGTCTTTGTTTTTCAGATGTTTATGAGATTCAGATAGTACCAAGGAAGATATACCTGCTAAGACTGATAAATGCTGGTATTAACATGGAGACCTTCTTCACCATAGCTAATCACAGGTTGACCATAGTGGAAGTAGATGGCGAATACACCAAGCCTTATACAACAGAGCGTGTGATGCTTGTACCTGGACAGACAATGAACATTCTTGTCACAGCTGATCAAACCGTTGGGAGATACTCCATGGCCATGGGTCCGTACGAGTCTGCAAAGAACGTCAAGTTTCAAAACACATCAGCAATAGCTAATTTCCAATACATTGGTGCATTGCCTAACAATGTAACAGTACCAGCTAAGTTACCTATTTTCAATGATAATATTGCTGTTAAGACTGTCATGGATGGGCTCAGAAGTCTAAATGCAGTTGATGTTCCAAGAAACATTGACGCTCATCTCTTTATCACAATCGGGCTAAATGTAAACAAATGCAACTCTGAAAATCCAAACAACAAGTGCCAAGGGCCCAGAAAAGGAAGACTAGCAGCTTCAATGAACAACATAAGCTTCATCGAACCTAAAGTCTCGATTTTGGAAGCATATTACAAGCAACTGGAAGGTTACTTCACTTTAGATTTCCCAACCACGCCGGAAAAAGCCTATGACTTTGTCAATGGGGCACCCAATGACATAGCCAATGACACGCAGGCTGCAAATGGGACCAGAGCAATAGTTTTCGAGTATGGGAGCAGGATACAAATCATCTTCCAGAATACTGGCACACTCACAACAGAAAATCATCCAATTCATCTTCATGGACACAGCTTTTATGTCATTGGCTATGGCACAGGAAACTATGATCAACAAACAGCAAAATTTAACCTGGAGGATCCTCCTTACTTGAACACTATTGGAGTCCCAGTAGGAGGTTGGGCGGCAATTCGGTTTGTTGCCAACAATCCAGGTATTCTTCTTCACAAAACTCCTAAACATCACAACACATATGACATTTGCTGATAAAATCTTCCTTTCATAATGAATAGGGCTCTGGTTATTGCATTGTCATTTTGACATCCATCAAACATGGGGAATGAGCACAATGTTTATAGTGAAAAATGGCAAGAAGGTGCAAGAGAGTTTGCCTCATCCTCCTGCAGATCTACCAAAGTGCTAGCTTCATTGAAATTAACAAATGGTGACAGAGAAGTAGTTTTCCAGAGGAAGATTTTTTATGGTAACAAGCAGGGAAAGAAAACTACATACATCCATTTGCCTTGCCCTTATTCATTATTGTAGAACATATGAAATGTCATTCAAAGGGATAGAGACTATGGTATAGAAGAAAAAGAGTAAGATTCTTTTATTCAGATATTTTAATTATATGGCGGAATGCGATGTTCGAAAGTGAAGAGTAAAAGTAAAAGGATTATGAATTGCTACAAAGTGTGATGTATGTACCACATAAGGGAAATCCACAAATAATAAATTCTTCTCTCAGACATTAAAAGTTTAATTATGGGTTAACCTTTTCTGAAGTCCAGCACTTCTCTCCAGTTCCAGTAGCCATGGAAGAAAAGAAAAGCCTCTGATTAGTTTTCAGATTCAAGTAATCAACCTGTCATTAAAGGGAAATCATTTCATGAAAACCTGCTTCTACATAGAGGACAACAGGTCAAGAAAGAAAGGATTTTTTAAAAAACATGAAAAACAGAACCTTTTCTGGCTCTAGAAGCAGCAGGCAGTATTCAGGAACTGGACCACTTGAAGGATCTAATTTAACTTGTTGGCTTGATTGCTCGCTGTTGCAAGGACTACCGGGAGTAGGACAGACGTAGATAAGCCTTGACCTTAAAGAATTAGCAAACCAAGCTTTCTCTCTTTGCTATATATAAATCAAAGCAATTAAAATAAACAAAGTGTTTCTTCCTTTCCAAAATACTAATATTAAATTGTAATAATGTACATAAAACCTGAAGCTTGGTCTGGTCAGGATTGGACGCATCAATGACCTCAATTCTTCCATTGATCCGGAATTGCTCCCAAGTATCCGAGAAATACCAACACATCTTGGGGAAAAAACAACCACCACCACAGTAGAATCAATCAACGCATGATTCTTCGATCCATAATGTATAATCCAAATAATTTCTTACCTCAGAAAAAGGACAATGCTTAAGCTCTTCAATCTGCAACAGGGATTTTTACAGGATCAATCAAAGAGAGCTCAAATCTGCAAGTAGCTACAACATAATCTGAAAAGATAACTAAGACCTTACGACTGCGAAGATCGGTGTTGATTTGAATCCTGTCACTGTTCTCTTCAAATCCCCTATCAACCGACACCAAACAAATCAAAATTTGACAACTGGAACAGAGAAATTAGGCATTTGTGTCACCTGAATACGACGGTACGATTCGAAGGCCGTCCATTTAAACCAATCGTTGCCTGAAAACATACACACGCAAAAACATCAACAACATCTCCCGATGAAGAAAAATTCAGCAAAAATCAAAAAGAAGAGACATACGAGCTGAACATAAGAAGAGTGGCTTAGATGAGAATTGGCTTCAATGGCGCCAAAGAGAAGCTGCTTCCATGGTGCTACATGTGTTCCCATCCTCTTCGTCACTTACTTCTGATAGACCCGGATTGGGTTTGTTCAAACAATGATAGTTTAATTCATTGATCTTTCGATCGATTGTTTACAGAGAAACCAAAGACAAAGAGAATGAATACAAGCAAGCTATTAAAGAAATAGGCCTTAAACGAGATACTAATTATGAGGCCCATTAGGCCTTATACTTAGTTGAAGAAATTTGAGGAAGAAGATAAATGTTTTTTTTTTTGATGATCTTTCGATAAATGCTTTCAAAGAACAAGAGATAAATACAAAGAGGATGCACTATTTTGGGCTTAAAAGATAAACTAACGACGAGGCCCACCCGGGCCCGATAATCTCATTAGTATAGACTATACTGTATAGTATTAGTTAGATCATTATTCCGCCACACTTTTAAACAATGTCGTTTTCTGTTTTTGATAGTATTAGGCCTCTAACGTGATGACTAAATATCTTATTGGGCCAACTTTAATATTGAGCCCAAAATATCTATGAAGCTTTGATATCTAAATGGGAAAAAATGTGCGAACCGACTAAACCAAACAACTAGAAGGACATGTGGCAATTGACAAGTCTTTAAAGCAAAACGGCAGCCAAGGTAAAGCTGAAACAGTAAAACGACACGATAAGATGGGGAAAGAGATTTTTTATTGGGTGGGAGAAGGTGTTGGGTAAGAGAAGACAGATGTCAACATCCAGAAAGAAAAATAAAATAAAATCACAATCACGCCACGAATAGTGGGACCCAGCTCCACCTCCTTTTTGTCGCTTCCTGTCGGTCTTCTCTTTTCTAAATTCTTCTCCTCCCTCCTTCTCTTTTTCAAAATTCTCCTCCTCGAAAATTCCTTATAGATGCAATCTATTACTTTAGTACTGTATTTTATTATTTATAAACTTTTTCACTTGGATTTCTTTTTATTTTATTATTCGTTGTATAATTGTAGCCAAATGAATCTATGAATTGATATAAAGGAGTCAATTCATTCATTACAAAAAAGTAGTATATCAGGTTTTTTAAATGACGATTAATTTTGCTTTTATAACTCATGTTGAATCATGTACCTAGAAGGTTCACACGGTTTTACTATATGCTTCTCGTGAATTTTCCGTCTAATACATACATATTTCACATTATGTTTTGAATAAGATGCTTTTGTGTCAATGTTAATTAGATGTTGATCTTTATCGCTTTATTCAAATCGTACTTAACTTTAGATATCTATGATGTAATGATCCTTTGATTACATCTAAAAAGTTATATATTGCTAAAATAAATGTAACTAGATATTGGTATTGTTTGGTAACATTATGTAATGTCGTAATCAAACAAACATATGAATAATAGAATGATAAAATTATATTTTAGAAATATTTAATTGCAAAATTGTAAAACAGTCTTAAAAACACTACCATTACAACATGTTAGTTTGATAGCTAAACATAGATTTTTGTTTTACAAAACAATTAATAGCTGAACAGTCTTAATTTTTTCACTTACACAGTCTTCAAATCTATTTAATAACTAAACATAGATTTTTGTTTTAGAAAAAGATTAAAATTGTGTAAGTGAAACAAAAACCTTACAGAACAGTATAATTAATCATTCTTTTGGTTTTTGGATTTTCAACGATTAACGAATCTCATCGGTTTTATAAAATGGAGATCGTATCAGTGTAATATATATATATATATATTGAATATAGAGATATAGTAAAAGTTCTGTCGAGCTAAATTTAGGTGTCAAAGCCACTAATCACATGTACGCAAGACATGTGGTGTATATACAAATAGGTATGGTATTGGGATTTTAAAAATGTAGCTAGGCGATTTGATGGACCATATGGCCAACAAATAGTATCCAATCACAAAATGGGAGGCCGAGAAATAGCATACAACTCATAGTTCCACTCACACTATGCATTATGATACACACATAAGAGTTTTATATCCATTATATTTTAGCAAGACGACATAATTCCTTACACACGATTTTTTCTCTTAGAAAAGTATATTTTTTAAGAGGGACCAGAAAGAGCTAGCAAGAGAGAGCGGTCACGAGACATCATCACTAGTCAAAATCAACAAACCCAACTTTCTCTTTTTTCCCTACCTTTATTCTTTTTATAACCGAAATTTCTTAAAAGTTTAGTCCATAGTTTTCTCCCGAATTAGACGGATGACAATTATGAAATTACAAAACATAATATAATCTCTAAATCAAATATCTTTTCATGTTGATAATCTAAATGGCAAAACAAATAACCACTCATTTCGCCTTCTTATCATTTTTATATAAAAAAAACTATATATTCAGATATTTTTTATTTAGTTCAACAAATCATAATTGAACTATATATAGTTTTCTTAGAACCGATTTTTTTGTTTACTCGAACCAATTCATGTATTATGTATAAGCTATATTCTCTTAGATAATAAGTTAAAAATTGGGTTCTTCTCTTCTCCGTCTTCTTCGCTGGCTCTCATCATCCATAAAGTGAAAGGCAACGCATAGAAGAGCCATCACTCACAAACAAAGAAAAGGCAAAAAAAAAAAAAAA
>Ga0041059_1002655_pt1 | contig 13116 bp, 7 predicted proteins | sample AraColnosormetaG_FD_56232 | JGI IMG/M metagenome (GOLD analysis project Ga0041059, IMG submission 56232) | Arabidopsis roots microbial communities from North Carolina, USA - Col MF nosort | ecosystem: Host-associated > Plants > Roots > Unclassified | place: USA: North Carolina | collected 2013-09-02 | reverse complement strand
TATATATATATATATATATAATTGTTGATTATATTGATGTTATATACTATAACCGATATATTGTAGTATAATGGGATTCTAGGTTATGAAGATACCATTAAATGTATGTAAGACGAATCACGCTAAGTATTGGACACCTTTGTCCCAAGTTAGATTTTGAGCGATTTAGTGCAATAATTGAAGAAATAGACAGAATAAAAAACGAAAAGACCGGTGGAAGGTTAAATAGGTAAGATGCAAATTCCAATTGAAGAGTGGCCTATCAAAATTCAAAAGGTGGTGAACTTTTATCTTATTCTAGGCCATGGACAGGTCTAATTAAAAGCTCCATAAAAATATAAAATAGATAAAATAAAATCTAAAATAGTAAAGAAAGAAACATCGCTTTCATTTTCTATGAGTTTTCGTTACATATATTTTGAATATTTTTTTATCTTTTTAGAAATAAAAAAATGTTCCAAAAACACAATCTATAACCAGAGATTTGCCACACTCAAAATCCCACTCGGACTTTGTGCAGTAAAGTGAGTTTTAGATACGAGAGTTAGGCCAAATCTAGAGGGTCTTGGTCTTGGTCTTGCTCAAACTAGTTGATGATATTAGTTTAGATTTTATGTTTGACGATAATATCATTGATTTTCTAAAAAGACAATCATTTAAGCCAGTATTTTTTGTATAACAAATGAATGACGGGAACCTAATTCGAGTTTGGTGTTGAAATATCTATCACCGGGTTTGGATATGGGTTCACATTTTTTGATTCGTTGATTTAATAGCTATAATTAAGTAGAACTATCTCCCACCTTTGCATGTTAAGGTAATATACACGAAAAAGCAGGGTCGTTTACATATATTGTGTAAAAACACATAGCATGCAATACATATAATCAAATAGTATAAGTTAGAATTTACTAAGGTAAATGTTATCGAAAGTTGTAAAGCTTAAAATCGCACTTATTCATTCTCCAACTTGGGTTTGTTGACTATTTCTTTCCAAATAATCGGAGAAACTCTAACCACATGTTTACTTTTTAATAATTATAAGGACAAACTGAAACAACAAATAAAGAAAAAGGAGTTCAAGCTTATTCTAAATTTCTAATCTACAAGATAAGATAATGAAACAGACCACTTGTCTCTCTGCAATGCTATAGCTCTCATAATTTAACGAGGACACTTCTTCTTTTAAGCTTTTTGTATTTATTTTAATTAACATGAGAATTATTTGGGGATACAAAAAATCGAGATAATCCAATGTTTGAACGACACGTTTAACAGCTTTGATCATGTCTTTTAATGAGACATAGATTAGATATGTCTTGTACTAGTCATCAAAAAAAAATTATCTTAAATTTTATTATGTTGCTCTTTTTTTTGTTAACGTTTTTTAATAATTGATATTATTCTATTTTTAACTACTATTATGTGTTACTCGATTTGATAATTTGAATTTATATGAGATCTTTGAAATGTGTTGTACGATTAAATATTTAAATTACTCCATTACATTTTTTATACGTTGAAAATTTTTAAACTACTCTATTAGATTTTCATGCATAAACTATGAAAAGCAAATCATCCAAAAGATTATGAAACCCACCAAAAAAAATCATAATGGTTATAGTATTGAACATTTATATAAAGTATCATAAATAATATAAAACCTATTCTAAGTTATGAAACTTATACAAATTATTTTAATGGCCCCCTTATAAAACCTATTCTAATTATATACTTTTTGGATTTTGGAAGATTTTGTTGGACGACATATTTATAGAAGTTTATTTATTATTTATTACTAATTATCTTATTGAACTTTACAGTTGTACAGAGAGATTTTTAACACATTTTAAAGCACACTACATTTTAAAGAACAGAGAATCTAACCAATTTTTTTCTTTTCTTTTAAAGATATAAATAGTGGTAAGAGTAGTATGACTGCTTCACTTTCTCTTTCTCTTTTGTTCAAGTAGTTTGGGAGAGAGAAGAGAAGAAGAAGACACCCTTTAAGCAAAACAGAGGATTTTCATTCTCTGTTCTGTTTGAATTATTACTAATCTATCATCTTGTTGTTCTCTTCGTCGACAATGTCGGGAAACAAAGAAGAAGAGGATCCTCGTATCCATGGAATCAAAACTAAGATCCGTGTCGTTCCAGATTTTCCCAAGAAAGGTAACTTTTTTTCTTCCTTCTTCTGGAATTGTCATTATGGAAGTGCTTTTTTTTTGTGTGTTCTTCGTTACATACTCTGTTTCGTCACGTAGAAAATGTTGTTTGTCTAAAGAACAAGTACTTTCTAAGAAAATGCTGATTTTTTCATCTGAATCTTTTGCCGACAATAATATTTCGGTTAAAGGATTTTTTTTTACAGTTTTGTCTTGGTCTTGAATCTGTGTTGGTTTGCTATGAAGTGGTAATTTGACATTCAGAGATTTTTCTTGAAAAAAACAAGAATTGTTAGTTTGTTACATAGAGAGGGTGCTAAAAACAAGGTTAAAATTGCAGGAATAATGTTTCAAGACATAACAACAGTGTTGTTGGATCCGAAAGCCTTCAAAGACACAATTGATCTGTTTGTGGAGAGGTACAGAGACAAGAACATCTCAGTGGTTGCAGGTAAATATTATCTCTCATTGCAATTCATAATGTTAATTAATTTTCTATACATAGTGTTATTTCGATGGGATTACTATTCAAAAGATTCGACTTATTTCAGTGAACTCGATTTTTTAATTGTTTTGATGATTTTCCGGGGAAATAAGTGGGTAGGTCATGTTTTTAGTGACGTTTAGTTTTCTTTTTATATAGGAAAAAAAATCCATTACCGAAATTCCGTATAGGCTAATTTCTGAACCCTAAATAGTTGATTTGTTGGTGTGTGGTAATTAGTGGAGTCTTTAAAAAAAAATGTCAAATGGTAATTAGTGGAATATAGATTTATTTTGTACATTATACTTTCATGGAAATTACTTGATAATTTGGATTTGTTTTTAAAATTTTTTTTAACTTTGTTATCATTGGTTGTTTTAATAAAAGAAGGAAAGAACTATTTTCTTTGTTTTTTTCTGTGATTTTTTTTTTTGCATTTATATAAAGATTATTGAAAAAACTTGTTTTAATTGAACGAATAAATTTATGTGTACAAAAACAATTAATATGATGTATCCAAATTTGAAGTTCATATGCAAATATGTATTGTTTAGTGTTTGACGTTAACAATATACACACGTACACTTTGTAGAAAAAAAGATTCGAATCGAATCGTTTCGTTATTGTCATATATTCGATAAAAATTTGGTTGAGACAAGACTCTCTCTTATCTCTGAAACCCAATCTTTCTTTGTGACTGAGTGATTGAATGAGATTGATTGCCAGGATCATTCTTCCTCCCAAATCATATAAGAAAAAGTTTTTTTTTTTTGCTTTCTATATTCTTTTACTTTTTAAAAGCTTATAATTGTTGATCTTATTACTTATGTGAAAAGTGTTTGTGTGTGTGTGTATGTGTGGTGGGTAATGTTTGGATAGATGAGTAGTTGAGTGATGGATGTAACCTTTTAAAAAGAGTTGGCCCCAAAAAAAAACTTGATTTGGGTTTTCTTTCTTTTTCTATCATCATTGTTTTGGCCAATTCTTTTCTTCCCACTTTTTCTGTATGTCTCTCTTCTTCTATGTAATGAAGTACAAAGACTTTGTAACTTTGTTACTGTTGCAGGATAAAGTATGGTGAAGTACATCATTTCTTTTTTACTTTTTCAAATCTGTATACTTTTTCAGTTGCCTTTTCAAATTAATAGAATCTTTTCTAGACAGATTTAAAAGAAAACCAATCATCAAAACCATACAAACTCATTTGATATATTTACCATACTTGATAGGTATCTGCCAAAACCCATTAAAACTCGATGAAAAGCTGTTGTTAAAACATTTGAATCACGAGTTTATTCTATTTTTGATATTTTTGTAAAGCCCGTGTTTAAGGAAGAGTTTATATGTGCATAGCACATGGTACATAACAAAATTTATATATTTTATGGTTGTACAAAAAAAAAAGTGCGTAAGAGAAAATATTTAATAGACTTCATATTATTAAGCCCATACACAATACAATTCTACTACTTGTAGCACCGAAACCGTATCTTTAGTGCTGCTCTAGAATCTGTCTATTGGGTTCGTTGTTGGGACAGAGAATCGTTCTTTAGCTTTTCTTCCATACCAGTGAATTCTTATTTGGACTCTTGTAATAATAACAACATACATAATTGATAATTGTGTACGTTCATACAAAGAATCTTTTAAAATGTTGTGATTTACGCTACTTAACTAGACTTTATTCCCTAATTGACATAACCATGAAACAATGCGTTGGCTATCATTTCAGGAATAGAGGCTCGTGGTTTCCTATTCGGTCCACCGATCGCGCTAGCCATTGGAGCAAAATTTGTTCCTCTGCGCAAACCCAAGAAACTACCTGGTTCTTATACTTGCATACCTTTCATATGATTTATTTTTGAAGTAGTACTAACACTAAATCCAACTAGGTGAAACAATATTTGAGGAATACGAGTTGGAATATGGAAATGACCGCCTAGAGATGCACATAGGAGCCGTCGAGGCTGGCGATCGAGCTTTGGTCGTTGATGATCTTATCGCGACTGGTGGTACTCTCTGCGCTGCCATTAACTTGCTCGGTAAAATCCCTAACCTATATGAAAATCCAATTGAGTTTTAAATTTCCAACCTAACCGATACAAGATATTTATTGCCCTTTTTGAATGGTTTTTGGACCATGTTAGAGAGGGTTGGAGCAGAAGTTGTGGAATGTGCATGTGTGATCGAGTTACCCGAATTAAAGGTTCGTTGTCGTGGAATTTAATTCAATACAGTAGTAATATTCGAAAACAATAAATTGAGATCGTTTTGTATTGGTGTGACATTTAATATTTTTGAGGTGGGAAATTTAATTTTTTGCAGGGAAGGCAGAGACTTAAGGGGAAGCCACTATGTATGCTTGTGGAGTACCGATGATGATTTTAGCTTTACTTATTTGGATAAAATTATTCGGTTAATTAATTTATGCTCCGAAAATTCGGATTATGCAGACTTCTTATTATTGGATTCTACAATATTTTGATTTAAATTCTAGCGGATTAGCTGGAACAAATAATCCAAAGTTCTTTGCTGTTTAAAAGCAGTACTAGTTACCGGTATACTAATCAGCTAAAATTAGTTAAACAATTATCAATTTTAGAGTATACTTCGAAGGTAAGATCAATGTGAATCATAACACTATCGGTATATACCCATCATTACACTATGGGTTCGAGAATCTATGGGTTGGTGGACTACATATTTTCAAAATACATTTGAGAATAAGTGTTGTCTGAAAAACAGAAGTTATCGACATAGTATGTGAACTAGCAAACAACCAAAAAACACACAAAATTTTGACAGGCACTTTTAGTTTTCATTCAACCATAAAATGTGAAAAAGGAGTATTTAGCCGATATAATACCTCTAAAAGATAGTATTACTCTCATGTTCATGTACCTAACTTTCTTTGAACAAACATTAACATTGAGCATTAGTATTTGTTTACGCCGAGTTCTACATTCATGCATCATCTGATCATATAATTAAGAAACATAATTACAAGAGACAAATAAAATATTTTCTTAGGCCAAGAAGACAAGAACCATGATTAGGATCTCCATTGATATCGTAATTATATATCATCATATTTAGTCTTCCACCAGATTGCGTTTGCCATGATTATGTTTTCCCGATCACATTTTTCTGAAGTCAAACTAAAACATATATATCAATCCCACAAAAAGAAATAGAGTAAAAAATTGGCCCGACGCGTATAAAGACCTAAATGTTGCACTATTTTAACCAAGTAAAAACTTAAGACATGAGTGGCTACATATTTACATAAGTTAATTATGTAAAAACCACTTTACAATTTTAAAGTTACTGTGAAAACATAATTTTTTCAAAGCACATATAGCTTAAATTTACCAGGGTAATCAAATCGCGACACCTAAACATGACATCATCATATTTGAAGAGGCCAATCAAATTGGTCTAACCTCCCAAACCCTTCACGCCTTGAAACGTGGTAAGCTACCACGCGAGAAGAGTTATGGAGGCCATAATATCAGTTTGACTCCTCCAGAAAGCTTTAGTGAACATATATCCAAGTCCCATGAACATGAGTCTAGCTCATGAACTCTTTCAATTCTCAACGTCAACGATGTCCATAACATATGTTGCTTACTTTTCATGAATTTTATTTTCTTCAATCCAATAATTCAAAATTTAATATAAAAATTGTCTAAAAGTGAATAGAAGAAATATATATTTTACAATCTAAAAATGATTAAGAAACAAGGCAACACCGCACGTGTATCAAAGACAAACAACTCGCCGTCACGACCAGCTACCGAGTCCGACCCGAACCCGATTACATCATCAACCCGACCCGCTATCACTCTACAAATCATCATCGCCTTCCTTCCTCCGCCACCTCCACTACTCACGTACGCTTCACCACTACCCGAAAACGTACACACAGCCTGACCTTTCCCACCGGCAAAAACACACGCGCCACCGTTAAACCCATCAAGAACCGGATAAAACCTCATCATCTCATTACCATCAGCCAAACACCGTGCATCCTCTTCTTCACACGTGCCTCCGTTAAAACCCGCACGTGACTTCACAACCTCTCTATACTCCTCGAACCGGGTTACAGTCCTTGACCCGTGTTCCACTTTGAAAATCATCTCGATCCGACCCGGAAACTCGTCGGAGCTCCAGCTTGAATGAAATATAATCTCCACTACGTTTCTTGACGGGTGACCATCGGGCAGCTCGGTCAGTGCGTCTGATGTTCGGGCAGATTTGCTTCGTCGGGTCCGGTTTGGCGGGTTAAGTAACTCTGTTTCGGTTCGACAAGACTTGAAACGCCTTAGATTCGGGTCGGGTTTCTGGTTTTTCTTGCTTAACCGGGTATCGATCACGTCTTTGACGCAATGTGAGCTCTTTCGACTACAATTGTAACTCGACGACGACATTAGTGATTTACTGTTGAAATTGTAGACATCATCGAACGCTTTTGATTTGCATTGCAATGATTTGATCCACCCATTTGGCATGTTCGGGTTCTTGGATCCGGATCTTTATTGTTCTTGTCTCTCTTTCTCTCTTCAACAAGTTATGTATATGTATGTTATGAACAAAAAAAATACCCGCGAGCGTTTTATCATATGATCATTCATATTACGATTTTACCCTCTAATTTTTCTCCTGGGCCTGGCCCATATGGTTTACATAATCAATACCTAGAAAAATATGATACTTATTTGGTTTGATGTGGTGACTCAAATTGTATAATAGATTGATTATAAGTTTCTAAACAAATATTTTATGAAATCCAAACTTATTATTCGTATCTGATTTTTTTTTTTGTGTGTGTGTGTATTCAAGCGACTGATTTTGTTGATAAGGATTTTTATTTATTCTTTCTTGAAACTAAAGTTATTGAAGAATGAATTTATGATTAAAACAGGCAGAGTGATAAGAGAGAAGTTAGGTGAAGAAAGCAAGAATTTTCTTTACATTTAATGAGGAAAGCAAATTGACGCAGTGTTTCCTTTTAACATATCAAGAATTGAATGATTTAAGTGTTGTGTCGGGTTTTATTTATTGAGATATTGACAATCATAAATAGGAATCCGAGTAACTTTACTGTAGTGTAACAATAAGGTAAGGGAATCAGTAGGACCGATTCTTAAGTTTTATTTGAACATACAAACTAAAAAAACACCCCCATTATTGTCAAAAGAAAAGGTAGAGAAAAAGGAAAAAAACTTGTATTAAGATGTCATATTGTACACTTTTACAAGTATGAAAAACATCGGAATGAAGCATATAGTAACAAATTAGGGATATTGATTGCAACAACTAGAGTAACCAACGATTAAGTTATGTTTGTTTTGCAGTTGCTAGCGACAATGATCAATAATTATATTGTGTTGGTTGGTTTTGTGGTCGCTAACGAATAGTAATATTATATTGATGATGAAAATTTAAAACGTTAAAACATGTATTTGTTGGCAAAGTGGTATAAATGAACTAACAAGAACAAAAATAACAAGATTTAGTCGCTTTTACTGGTCACTAATAACTACGAAACGAAGTGGACCTTAAAAATCTAAGGTGGTTATGTTAGCGAGGAAAGTGACTGATCTTTTCTCTTTATGGGCTTAATAAAAAAGGCCCAAGATGCACATATTTTTCTAATGGATTAGTGTTCTTCTCTTAGAAAGCGACGTCGTTTTGTTAGACTCAACTTCACAATTAATTTTTTTTTCTTTGACTACCGTCCCTTTAAACGACGACGGTTTTGTTTTTGACAGAGATCTGTTACGACAGTTATGTCTCCGTCGACGACGACGATTTTCATCGGTCCCATCTTAGCGGTGGACGCCGCCGTATCTCACGCGATTCACACGGCGGCGAAACCATTCCTCCCACCATTTGTCCTCCTCCTCCTCGAAATCTCAGCTGATTTCCGATTCTCCTTCCCCGTATCCCTTTCCTTCCTCCTCTCCCCTCCATTACGCTCTTTCCTCGTCCCTTTCCTCCTCGGCCTCCTCTTCGATCTAATCTTCGTCGGAATCGTAAAATTAATCTTCCGTCGTGCTCGTCCCGCTTACAATCACCCTTCAATGTCCGCCGCTGTATCAGCTGATCACTACTCGTTCCCCTCAGGTCACGCTTCTCGCGTTTTCTTCGTTGCTGCATCTGTTCACTTCTTCTCTGCTGCTGCTGAAGCTTCCATGACTGGTCCAAGCTACTCCTTCTTAGATGGATGGATCAGAGATCATAACGATGGCGATGTGAAGGTAGAAGTTGTGGTCGTTGTATGGATCTGGGCAACAGTGACTGCAATTTCAAGGATTCTTTTAGGAAGACATTACGTTCTCGATGTAGCTGCTGGTGCTTTTTTAGGGATTGTAGAAGCTCTCTTTGCTCTTCGATTTCTGAGATTTGATGAAATGATCTTTGGGAGGTAACAAATGTATCCAAATTGTTGTTGTTTTTAACAAATTGTTCTGTAATTTTTGTTTCGATTACATTGAGAAGAAGAATTGTATTGTTCATGAATCAAAGATTGTTCCTTTTGTTTCACTACAAGGCTCTTGTTGTATTACATAATCGTTAGTGTGAATAATGAGAGATCTTATTCACTTGCATCGTAATCGAGCTAGGCTTGAAAACTGAAAGGCTAAACCTTTCACATTGATGTCATTGTTACCTGAGGTTGAGATCATCTGTGAGCAATCTAATTGTTTGAAACAGTGAACTTGTGGTTGTGGATGAATGTAATCTACTAATCTTCTTACCTTACTTTGTAGTTTCTAGATCTTTTACCATGTTCTTTCTATGTAACTTCTCTACGTTGTTTGGAGCTTCGAAAAGATAAGGAATAAACACTGGCATGTGGAATGTTGGGAATGAGACCTTGACTGATTGATTAGATGTTTTTCGTTACTGTGAACATGCTATGCTTGCCAATATCTGTGGTTCCTCTGCGTTTGGGAATATTTCGTACCTGTAACTAGGTTTCTATATCTTTGCTCTCTTTCTTAGTGTAGCCAGCATGTTCTGTACTATGTTATAGAGTCCTTTGTTGTCAGAGAAGATAACCGTTGCTGAAATTGCCAGAATCAAATGATTGATTCATCCAATGCCTTGAATATACTTTTGCAAGCTTGGTTACAGGTTTTCACTCGAATCTCTGTCTCTTTATGTTGCCTTTGGTTTGCTAATCTCATCTTTTTTCTAAGGTTATGCATCTGCTAGGCATAGGTTTATATTTATAGGTATTAGTTTCAACATGTAATCCAAGTACATCAAAGGTTCAGTAGTAACTTAGAATGTTTAAGGTTGCAGGAGATGCTGTGAAACTGGACCCACATCTGCAATTTGTAAGAGACTGTCTTCTACACTCGTGGAGCTACCTTGTTGAGAGATAGTATTTATAAAACAGCTATAATTGAAGCTTGAGTGAGAAAGGTCCATGATTGTTTCTTTCTTGATTTATCTTTTTTCACCTTCTACATATGAAGTTGTGTATTATTGTGATTGATTGATTGTGACATCATAAACTTGCTCAATTATCGCTGACAGAATTTGTTATGTGTCAGCTGTTTCTACAGCAGTTCCTGCAGAAAACTCTGTTGATTAGACTGAGAAAACACAGTCAAGCTTAGATGGCCAAGGAGGTGTAAAGTCCCTATCTCAAAATTCAGTTGACATGTCCTTCTCACGGTAATAATCTCTCTTTTAAATGTTTCCATCCACCATATTGTTCCCGGTTCTTGGTGTTAACCAAATAAACCAGATACCAGAACCAACCGGTTATGAGTTTGTGTCATGAATTATGGGATTGGTAAGTGTTGTCATTGTTGGATTGGTTCTTAGGCATCATTTATGAGAATTATGGGATTGGTATGTGTTGTTTTCTTTGGTGTAATGTATGCTGCAAAAGTAGAGGCACACAGAGTAGGATGGTACATGAAGAACAATGCCCACCATTGGAAAACTTTTATATTATGAGAGTTCACATGGTTATCTCCTGTAGATCAAACAAGGACATACCTTGTTTCAACCTTAATGATCACACTTAGTTTTCTGTGGCTACCAAACAAACCCTCTTTTCATATGTTAGTGTCTCCTCATCAGACCCTACCACCATTTAGAGCACGAGGCGTCGTAGATTTTTGACGAGAGCACCAGTTTTTGTGATTAGCAAAAGAGAGTGATTAGAGAACACTAATAAAATCACACAGTTATAATATAAAAAAAGGGATTGAGATTTGAGTTGAGAGGTGGTGATGGAACTTAGTGGCAGTGTGAATCTTCTTTAACATCTGAGAGTGGCAGAGAGTTGAAAGAGGTATGGTATGGTCATCTCTTTGTTACCATATTTGAGGTGAATTATTGTTGTACTAGAGTTTCTTATTTTTGCCCTAAATTTTGCAAGTCCTGTGACTGTGACCTAACTCAGGTAAAAAGTGGATCTGAAGCTATAGAGAGAGAGGGTCTGATGCTGTTTCTGAGTTCATCATTATCATGTCCTGCACTAACATCCCAAAAAAGGAAGAATTTTTGTTTGAAAAGAAAATTTGATTTACACACATGTGAGTTCTTTTTTTTTTTTTTAGAAATTCTGAAAGAATAGAAGAGGATAGTACCAAACAGCACACTCCTAAAAGAAAATAACTTTGTTTTGGTCTTTTTTTCTTTTGGGTCTTTGTCTGATATTCTTTTGTGAAAGTTGATTTTTTACTTCTTAGATTTAAATCGAATTTCTTTAAAGCTTTTAACAGCAGGAAATGGATTCAAATACTGGTACATTTGGTAACATATCATAAAACTGAAATGTCTTTATTTTTTTTGGTGGTATTTGTGGGTTGTCCTCCACTTTCTAGTTTCTATGGCACTAGTGTTCTCATAAACTGTGTATATTGTTAATAAAGGACCACTGAGAGAGAGATTGGATTTTACAATAGCAAAGAGAACCTGATGCACAGAAAAAAGGTCAGATAAGATGACAGACATATACATTTCTCTTTAACTTTAATTTCTTGTTATATCTTTGCCAAATTATAACAATATTTCATCTATAAGTTGTGAATGAATGAACTTTACTATAAGTGTGGTCGATTAATTGGAGAATAAGAAAATGTAGTAATTATAGTTTTGGGATTCAAAAGCATATTCTTCAATATATTCGAGTACATATTATATAATTTCATATTTGAATATTGGAAAATGTAACGTATTTCTTAAGAAAAGTGCTCTGGAGAACTTTAAAGGTTATCGTTTTTTGAAATGTTAATCATATTTTTTAAGAAAAGGGTTACTACAAAACAATTTCTTACTCATGGGTCAGTTTTATCTTCTTCTTCAAAGGCACGCAAGTGGCAATCCGTACGTGAACATTGAATATGAGAATCTTTTTTTTGCTCTCCTAACGTTTTACATAGTAATAAAAGACAGTGTTTATTTTTAAATTCTTAAATAAATTCGAAATTGGATTAATTGGTAGACGATTTGAACATATTCTTTTCTTTTTTTTTGGTTGCTTCAACAAAATAAATTTAATTAAAACGGTTCACAAATTCAAATACTTCATCTGGTATTTTAATATACCATTCAGTGGCAATCTAATTTATTGAGGGTTGGGAAGTTAAATATATAGTAAAAAACTAAATAAGCAACATTATAAAAGCAGATTTTAGCATCCCACGTTAGACAAATAATTTTAAAATTTTAAATTAGGTATAATTGTATGAACATGTAAATCTGTTTTCATGATGTTGCTTATATATATACTCATACAAAAATTAATTGTGATAATAATATATAACCAATTTACGCATGATACTAATGGACTTGTAAAAGATTAATATCAGAAAGCGAAAGATTAATATATAACCAATTCCCAAATGTAGTAGTATTATATGCATGAGTGAATTAAGAAAATTAAAACGAAGGTAAAGAACTTTTGAATGAAAAATGAAGCAAAGGCTTCACGTGAAGCTTTCGCGAGTTGTAAAAAAATAAGAAATAAAAATGGTCTCTACTGCTTTGTTGTAACTTCTTAACTATTTTAGTAGTTTATTTATAAGATTATATATTTCTCATGTCTATCATATAATATTACATCTTGGAAGTTGTAATTCACAACGAAAATAGGATGGTAGAACATTACATTGGAGAAAAGAACTCATAACGCGCATGATTTAAAAAGAATAATAAACTATTTTGAAAACAATTATGTGTATATTATTGCAACAATATGCTGTTCACAACTTGGAGGTTATTGAATTTTTATTAGATAATTGAGTGGGGGTGGATGAGTGTGTAATGTTGAGTACTTATGAAACATGGATTTGATTTGCAAGCTTTCTTTGTATATCATTTTCTTCTCTTGACCCACGTTTTTGCTTATTATTTATTTCAGTAATCTCTTCCTCCCATTGTAACTTTCTCATAAAATTTCACATTTTAATTCATATATACTCTTCATTGGATTCC
>Ga0041059_1002654_pt1 | contig 13118 bp, 13 predicted proteins | sample AraColnosormetaG_FD_56232 | JGI IMG/M metagenome (GOLD analysis project Ga0041059, IMG submission 56232) | Arabidopsis roots microbial communities from North Carolina, USA - Col MF nosort | ecosystem: Host-associated > Plants > Roots > Unclassified | place: USA: North Carolina | collected... | reverse complement strand
CGGCATGGGATTCAACGGCATTCACAATTTCCGATGGAGGAAGAAGAGAGAGAGTGAAGAAATGAATTAGGTCTGTGGGTAGCTCATTAAGGGTAATTTGGAGAGAAAAGTATTAGAAAGGATAGAAATGAAAATGGGAAAAAAAATGGTAGAGTTGCAAAAGGGCATTGAGAAAAAGGCATTAGAGTGAATTATTTTTATAAAAATGAAAATAATATTTGAACTGTTTTTGGAAACATGCAAGAGCAAATATAAGCAGTTCAAGAGAAAAAATGATCTGCCACGAAAACCTAACAGTCCATCTTGATCTTTATTAATCATAATTATTATATTATATTTAATTCAAGTTAAATTTTTATTTTTTTATCAAAATTCAAATTAATTATATCTAAAGTTTTTTATATCATTTTTTGGAATACCTTTTCATTTATTATTTTCTTTTCACCATTTTTATTATTATGCAACACTCTTTTAACTATCAAATATTTTATTAATAAATATTAAAAAATAATTTACATCATGTTATCAATTCGTATGTAAACACTAAATAACATTGCTATAATAACAATAAAATGAAATAAGGTAAGTTATTACAAGTTTTATTTAATATTTTATTATAGTATGTATAAATTATTTTATTTAAATTTACAATATAAGATTCAAAATAAAGTATTTTGGATTCATAAAATTAATTTAATGCTTAATTAAAAAAACTATTTCAAAAAATTTAATATATTTTATTATATAAATATCTGCTCTGCAATATTTTATTTGTGTTACCATTCAACAAATATCTTAAAGTGTTTGACCCGCTTGATCTGCACTTGTACCGCTAGATCTGCTTGATCTGCTTTTGTTCTGCTTGATCTGGTTGAACCGCTTGATCTGCTCTGCTTAAACCGCATCTTCCATTCGAAGCCTTTATTTCTGCAAAATGATATACTACTCATCAGGTGTTTTTTTAAAGGAATATTGATTGTTTTCTCTCTTTCAGCTTTGTCACAATCGTTTCCTCCTCTTTGTTTGGACCATATTTTCCCCATTCTTTCAACCTTTTTCCCATTTCTTGTTGGAACATTTTTAATTACTAAATATGCTTATACTCATAATTATCTTCACTTTTTTCATGCACAAGTTTATTTATTAATGTGGACGAAAAGCTATGAAAACGAAGTTTAACCAGTGAAATAAGTTTGTGAGCTTAAATAGTTATATTCTATCGTTTGTGAGTTTAAATAGTTATGCTAATATATGTTTTTTTTTAGACTTCAGATAAAGAAAGTGTCGAATGTGTAGATATATATAAACAGCCAGCATTTGAACACGAGCTTTTAAAAAACCACAAAATTCAGGTTATTTTTTTAATTAACTTTTTTTTTATCATTTTGTGTATCTTATATATTGAATATCGTTTTATTTTAAAATTTCAATAATATTTTTTGACAAATAATAATTCTTTTCAAATTATTTATACAGAAACAACCATCGAAAATTCCAAATTCTATCCAAATAAAACATAAAAGCAAATGGGAAACAAGGGAAGCTCATGTGAGCATTTGGGAGTGTCCAAAATAACTGTACCTATTTGGAAGTACGAAAGAATTAATTCTACCGATGAATCTTTTGCTTCTCTAATAGGAGATTCTCCACATGAGGTATTATCTTATACATACATAGTTAAATTTTCAATGACAACAAATTATATCTAAAAAAAAATGAATATCACTTAATAGTTAGTAAATTAACTCATATTTTCATTATTATAATTTTATATCTTAATTTTTTTAACCAAGGAATCGATTTTCATATACAATTTTTTTTTTTACTTTTACCAAATTGTTATGTATGAAGAAGTAAGATTTTTTTAATAGAACTATACGGGCCTTAGGAAATGATTTTTGGTCTCTTCTTAATAAATAGTACTAACATGTTGTAGGGCCTTGTTTTAAAAAAAATATTAATGGATCTTTCCTAAAAATGTTTGTGGGCCTTAGCCCCTTTTTCTATTAACAATTTTCCTAAATAGCATTGTATTTTTGTTTTCTAAGAATCATTGTATTTTCGGTTTAAATTACATATTAATAAAGAATGAAAAACGAAATAGTATTAATCATTTCAGAAACATCATAAACATTATTAAACAACAATTATCGTTTGTTTTAAGAATTATTGATGATATGACTTGGAAAATAACAGCATGCGGTCGGAAGTACGATAACCTCAACCAAAATGTACGGAGCAAATGCTACAATAAGTGTGTGGGATCCAACCGTAGAAAGCAGAGATGAGTTCAGCTTATCGCTAATTTGGATTACATCTGGAAGCTACAACAAAAACAATCTCAACAGCATTGAAGCTGGTTGGCAGGTATGCTCAAAATTTCTATGTGTTATTTTTTCAGTATATATAATGACTAATACATTTACAATATATTTTCTTTTATTTTAGGTTTTACCAAATTTGTATCAAGACAGTAAACCAAGACTATTCATCTTTTGGACTGTAAGTAACTAAATATGTTTTAGAAAATGTTTGATTATCAATTTTATCTCATCTATTTTATATTAAAAATCACAAATAATAATAATCATTATCATTAATCTGAGATTTCAAAGTTTTTTTTTAAGTTCATTAGTGTGATTTCCTAAAAGAATGATGTTTTGAGTTTTCCACACAAATTAAGAAAAATAACTTTTATATTTTTTTTATTTTTAGTTTAATAATATAACTTCTAATTCTCTCCTCTCTCTATTGATCACTAACGAAGATAATAATAATATTAACCTAAAATATCAATATCTATTGACCAAAATTAAAATCCAAAACATCAAATTTCATAAAATAGAAGGAATATAAAGTAATACCATTTTATTTAAATTACATTGAAGTTCATATCATTATACGAAATTAAGGGAATGTAAATATCATCATATTTTCATATTTTAAAATATGATTGGAGCGGTAGTTTTGTTTTGCAAATTTAAATTTACTCGGTTGAGTTTAGTCTCTTGTCTTTAATTATCTTAACAATGATTTTAAGTTATTCCACATAGAGTTTAGTTTACAAAAATGCAATAGAACAATTGGCTTAACTAGTACTACTAGTTAGTGACATATGTCTAGATAAACATGAATGCAAATAGTAACTCTCATCCGAGCATTTCCAACCATGAAACATCAAAACACAATTTGGTGTCCAATTTGTTTTTCTATCTCCAACCATAACACTAAATCCCATACCAAAACAAACTTTTTATTATTTTGTTAAATTTAAAATTCCTTCTATTTAAACAATTTGATAAACACTAATTCTTTTCTCTAACTGATTTTCAATTTAATTAATATCCCTATACTATTAAAAGAAAAGTACGTTTGGTAAACGGGTCGGGTTAAAATTAAAATTAGATTGAAATTAGAGTGAAATTGGGCTAATTTACGGGTAATTTATGAAATCAGGTCATTTGATTTCAAATTGATTTCAATTGATTTTAATCCTTCCATATAAATACACGTTAAATCCTTAACAAAACCTTGTGAGAAAAACTCGGAGCTAATACATGTTTATGGTATATGATTAATGTTCAATATCTACTAATGACAATCCTTACTAATATGGTAACTAACATGATAATCGATCAACATCCCTATTACTATGGTAACTAACATTACATTCGATTAACAACTTTATTGACGTCTACCAACTTTCCTTGCTTAAAGATACTAACATTTTACATAATCTCGAATCATATCCTAACTTACTAACTTCAATATTCTCTAACTACAAAATATGTCAAATATTCCAATAATATTCTGCATTTGGAAACATAATATTTCACATATTATTAACGTGATGAACACATTATTCACAAATATTAAACTCGGCAATATATGATTGCATTAATCAATTTAGATTCTATTATCTATATCTAACTAACCTTATTCTCTAAATCATTTATTCGGAATATGCTTTTTAATAGCCGATTATCGAGCTACTAATAAACACTATAAATACATGTCGAGCAAGAAATGCTTCTCTCATCCAAAACTATTAAACCATTTCGTGTAGAGCAAACCTTAACTTGCTAACAATGGCTCTAAACGCTGCCTCTCCTTTCACCAGCCTCAATGCTATCAAGCCATTCAAGACAACCTGGAGGATTCAAGTGAAGATTGTTCATACTTGGAAACAGTACACACAATATTCAGGCGAGACAGTTGAGATGATTTTGGGAGATACTTATGTGAGTTTAAGTTGTCATATTAACTTTTTGTATGTACTCTTGATATGATTGTTTTTTTTCACTAATTGTTTTTCCTTTCAGGGTACTCTAATTCATGCAACACTTAAGAAGGCACAAGCTATAAAGTTTCAAAGAGACATTGTTGCTGGACGATGGATTGTTATTGAGAATTTTACCATGACTAAGGCAATGAGAAAATTCAGAGCTACAAAACATCCTTATCGTATGTCTCTTATGTACAACTCTGTTGTCAATCCTTGTGCTTCTGTTTCCGATGACATTTACTTGGATTTGGTCGATTTTAATGATGTGATCAATGAAACCGGTTTGAATGAGAATATTTTGGTTGGTAAGAAATCAAAATCTACTTGCTTTCAATTACGAAATATTCATATGTTTATAGTCCCTTTAACTATTATGAATATCTGACCATGTTCTATTCTTTGTATAGACATACCTGGTCAAGTTGTGAACATTGGCGAGCTGATAACTCATGATGTCAATAACAAGACTACCAAAAAACTTGAATTCGAATTGAGGGATACGAGGTTAAGATTACCATTTCTACTTTATGTCTTCACATTTTTTATTCTTATATATTCATGAACTTATTGTAGAGATGTGAGGCTGACCTGTACTTTGTAGGGGAGATTTGCTGAAACACTAATTGCTGCTTGCGAAAACAGCGGGACTAAGAAGGTTATATGTTTGCTTCGTTTCGCAAAGATCAATGAATTCAAAGGTAACACACTGTTATAATCCCGTTTCAAATTATGGAATATCCATTATGGACTAAAAGGTGTTTGCAGATCAATTCGTTTAAAGGTAATGTATATTGGTAAACCGTTTTCACTTATGGAATATAGATTAACAACTAATATGTGTTTACAGGTAATAGATCTGTTTCCAGTGCATTTGATAAGTCATTGTTGGAAATCGATCCGGATCATCCTCAAGTTCAAGAGTTTGTTGTCGAGTAAGTCATGAGACTTTTAACCATATATATTATATGAATGAATCTCTAATCTATCAACGTTTTTATCTGCGCTTGAATATTTGTAGTTTACCACAAGATGGATTGTCTTTGACACTGCAAGTACATGTTCCTAAGCATATAAAACATGCTGAAAACAAGGCTGAAATGTACAACAATCTGTCAATCTGTACTATTAGAGACCTTATCCAGTCAAATGAGGTTTTAAATCACACTGTTTTGTATTTTTGGTTTCAATATACCTTTGTATGCAAATTGATTTCATTAATTTGTCTTTTAGGTTGGGAAGTTCAAAATAATGTGCACTATTTTTAACATTGACAAAGACTTTTCGTGGTATTACTTCATCTGTTCCAAGTGCAAGAACACTGCCTATTTAGTTCCAAAGGTAGAAAATGAGGTTCTTAATAAGGCAAGGAAATCACTTTTCTAGTGTGGTACATGTAAGGAGACTACAAACAAAGCAATCCCAAGGTGTGTTTACTTATTGATAATTAGTTAACGCTATGTAGAGAATTTTTTTTAACAAGACCTAATGTAATTGTTATTTAGGTACAAGCTCATTGTTGATGTCATAAATTCAAGTGGCTTAACTAAATTAATGCTCTTTGAATCTGATGCAAAGCAGATTGTCTCTTTCTCTGCTTATGATCTTCTTAATGGAGAGTATGATGAGGTAACTTGCATCCAACGTTTTCTATAGTTTGATTAAAAGTATTATATGTTGTTATATCTAACTTGTATTCAACGTCTGCTTAACCACCTAATTTATCAAAGCAGATCAAGGATCCTACTATTCTACCACAACCTTTAGTGAATTTGGTTGGAAAAACATTCCAGTTTGTCGTGTCAATTGAGAAAGACAACATCAATGATGGTAATGACACATACAAAGTGGCATACGCTTGGGTTGGTCTTGAGCCGTTACAAAGTGACACCATTCATGATTCTGACTTGCATGATGATCTTCAGACTATTGTGTCAGTTGAACAGGTAATATTTTATTGGAATTTTATAATTTCTATTATACAGTTCGTGATTGTTTTTATGTAGATTAATATGAAAATATTTTGTTAGGATACCATGCCATTAAGTAATAGTAGTGAAAGGGTCGACTCTTTGGAAACTCATTCCATGACTCCGTCATCCAAGCGTAAGGACGAAGTAGACGATCTTCGTGAGAGTCAGTCATCTTCATCTAAAAAGTTATGCATTCAGAGCATTGAAATGATAGTGTCAAAGATAGTGGGAATAGCGTGGAAGATGATTTTCCACCAAAATAATCTACTTCATTTCAAAGTTTGGTTTACTTTACTAGGAATGATGTTTCTGTTTTTATTTAAGAGTTTGAACTTCGTTGGTTTACTTTTTTGTTAGAGCATTTCGAGTACTTGATAATTTGTTTCCAAGATTAAAATAAAGCTTCATTTTAGAATAATTTACTTGGTTTCTTAATATGACTTCCTTGGCAAATTATTTGAATCCAGTTTAAATTTATTGTGACTTTAGACTTAGTATAAACAAAGTTTGCATACCTAAATAAGTTTCCTGACTTTAGTCTATATTCTTAATACGGGATTAAAAAGTGATGACATCAACAGTACGAATCAACAATTGTTTTTAAATATGAATCATATTTGCAAGTTATATATATATATATCATAATTTTGTAAAGGTTGGATGTGATATATCGAAAATATAAGTTTGAAAGCTGATTTGAAAACCACAACCCAATGCCAGTGAACTTGAAAACATCAAAAGACGAAAGTCTGATTTCAAAACCGTAATCATTTATTTTTTATGCTCTGAACTTAAATTTAAATTTAATTATATATTTTCAAAAATCAGTAACGTTAAGTAATATTGGAAATATCAATATTGTCATTCTTATCCCATTCATATTCCTCACAAGAAAATAAACAATCAGAGAGGAAGAAGAGTTTTCCTGAAATGTCAACGGCTACATATTTTTCAGATTTGCATCCGAGAAAGACAAAATGGTATGTGATTGTTAAGCTATTGAGGTTGTGGAATTGACCTTTTAATTACTTCGGAGAAGAACTACCATGATTTTGGTTGATGAGAAGGTATGAAACTTGATGATTAAATTTCATATTTTTATACTTATTATCATGTTTCTAATATTCAATAAATACATTGAAGTAAGTTTTGATTAAATTTTAAAACATGATCTCAGGGACACCGAATTGATGCATTTTCTCCTCTACATGCAAACAAAGAAGTGTTGATTTCCACACTAAGAGAAGGTAAATGGTATCTACTCTCAAACTTTGAAGTGGTCGTAGCTAATACACAAGAAAGATTCTCTACTCATGTGTTCCAAATTAAGTTTACACGAAAGACTACAATGAAACATGTTGCGCCTAAGACAAGATGTCAGTTCATTGATTGTGTTGATTTCTATCGGATCAAGCATACATCTACTGCTGAAAACAAATTTGTTGTTGGTGAGTATTTTAGTATTTATTTTCCGGATTATAGAATAGAGAATGTGAACTTATATAATTAAAAATAGAAACATGAATTGTGTTATTATCATTTTACAGATGCAATGGGAGTCATTGAATCAGTATCTCCCATCGGAAAAATTCTTTGGGTTGCAAGAGATTGGAAAAGTGATTTTGCATTTAGATACCTTACTTTCACAATTCAGGATACTCTGTATGTTTTTACAAATATAATACATTATGTGAAATATATAGGTCTTTTGAAATATTTTAAATAGTTCACTTCATATTATAGGCACCAGTACATGAAGTGTGTTGCTGTAGGAAGTGCTTGTGAAGAGTTTGAAAGAAAATGGTACAAAAAAATAAGTGATGTTAACTTTAAGATGGAGCCTGTGATGATTATTCTTCGTTTTTGGAAAATTTCACAGTTTTAAGGTTACATTCTTAGTTCTCTAATTGTTCTACACATATTTGTGCTACATTATTGGATTTATAATTTACCAAACCTTATATTTGTTAATCAGGAAATCCGTGTTTGATAAGCGTATATGGTTGTTCAAAGGTTCATGTTGATCCAAATTTCCGAGGAATAGACAAGAACAACTATCTGTAAGTTTCCCTCCTTATCTCTAATGTAGTTTATTCCATATGTAATATATATTAACTTGGTATATTTTTTGTTGATGTTTTGTAGGCGTAACTTTGCTGGATCAGATGATGAAGATGATGATATTTTTATGGAGACTGTGGAGTCTAATTTTTAAAGTCTGTTTTATAACTTGAATTATGAGAAACCATAAGTACTTTTCCCTTTGAACTATGCTTTAGATATTGTTGGTCATATGTTTAAGCATGTAAGATTTAAAATCGTTTGCCTTTTAGATTATGTTTAAAAGTTTAAATGTATGCGGTTTTGAAACATTTAGGTTATAACTTATCTTATATTTGCAGTGTCTTTACTTATACAATATAGGATATAGGATTTATTAGGTATCTAACCTTCTTTAATGTTTGCAAGATCCACTCATTAGCTTCTCCTCTGAGTCGTTTAACATGATACAATACCTCTGCAAATCACGAAGATTGTAAAGTTAGTAACTATATAATTTAAACAGAATTATTTCCTAATATTTCTGTAGATTTTGGTAATCCATATGTTATGGTTATTAAAATAGATCCTTGTAAGGCAACAATTGGCAAAATTAAAGACTTTTTAAGAAATAATCTAAATATACAATATTAATTAAAATATATACAAATCAAAACAAAGCAACTGCCAATATCTATAATGTTTACTTCATTCACAAGTCTACATAGTGGTCTTTATCTGTATAATCTAAAGATTTTTGACAAATTACATATCGGTGTCACTGAATATATTACTGACCATAACCACTTACTATAAGAATTGATGATCTTTCGGACACATACACAATCTTCGCTATTATTCAGAAAATCTTGGTTTTTACTTTAAAGTCTAATTCCTTCTCATGACTTGGAAGTATTTAAGTACACAAAGGAAACCAAAGGGGATCGATAACTAATCCTATAAACATTGAACATAATTAACAAAGTGAGAATAACATCGCGCAAACTTTTCTGTATTCCTGTATTTGCATCGCGCAAACTTAATACTATTTTTTTTTTTGAAAACAAATGTGGAGACAAGTAACTAAAGTCATAGAAGCAATAATATAATAAATTTAGTTTTATTTCTAGTTGTTCAAAAAATAAGTTTTATTTCATTGAAAAGCATACATAAATCTGATGTTAAAGAAACAAAATTCCACCGTTCAAACGAGACCATTCATTGATTTCTATCACTTTTTGCAACAACATCGTCCATCAACACAGCCTCCATCGTTATACCTCTCGTGCAAGCAGTCATGCCAACATTCATAAGTTCCATACCTCCGTGTACATGGAGTAGAGCACACATCATTTTTTGTTGTTTCGATCACTGCAACATATTAACAACTAGTGTTAAAAAAACAAAAACAAAAAGTGTAACAGATACGCACACATAAACATTACAACATGTTTTAAAATATTCAATAGTTACTATACATGACAAAAAATAATAATTGGACAATAAAAACATACCGGATGAAGCCAAAACGTTAAAGTTAAACAATGAGTTTATCAGTATCACTACAAGAACAAAAATCATAGAAGTGAATCTCATTTTTTTCTGTTAATTCTCTCTTGTAAAAAGTGAATTGAAAGAGTCTCTTCTTTCAAGTAGAAAACAAGAAGAGGAAGAAGTTTATACTTCTCTAATCTTTACTGAAATCTTTATATATATAAATATTTGCCAAGAAGAGTCTCAATTTTAAACCTAGTTATTGCCGACTAAAAAAAAGGAAAAACACCTAGTTACTTATTTGTTTTCCATAAAAGAATTGTCCATATTTGCTGATAATTAACATTATTTCGTGGTACAAAAATATTAACAAGATAGTTATATATTGGCATAATTCTATATTTTCGGGTACCAAATCATGGAAATATACAGTCAAAGATTTTTTGATAACCAATTAAGTAATGTTGTTGCTAATTTTGACGAAAGATGACAAAAATGGAAAATCCGCTTGACAAAGAGGAATTTTCGTTAGGTGGAAAGAATCTCATAATTAATATCATTTAAAATATCAAATTACATGCAAAAAACTAATGTGAGAATTGTGTCTACGATCACTAGATCAATGGCAATTCTGTCAATGTAACAGATTAACAGGTCCTCACTCAAGGGATGGATCAAAAACAATTGGGCTTTTCTAAATTGGGTCCACGAAAATTAAAATAGTATAATGGGCAAAGTGCAGTTTTTGAGAAAAGGCTAGAGAAGTCTTGGAAAGATAGCAAATTAGCAACTGTACTTTCTGAATGTTTAAGATTATTATTTTTAAACTTTGGTAACCTATACACTAATATTAATTATTTTCCAATGTACAGAAATACTAAATTTTATATGGGTCAATCAAGTTCGTATATAGTCCAAAAATGTGGATGTATATGTACATTATGTGTAATAGCAATTTTGAAAATCAAACTCTCAAAAAAAAAAAGGGAAATTTGAGTGTATAACCAAAAAAAAACTTTAATTAAGTAACAGCTATTCTAATCATACCACTACAATATTCTATGTACAATCTATAATATTGTCATATTTGTCCATGTTACAGGATACATAGTTCTTTTATTTATTTTTTAATTTTTTTTAAGTCTTTGTCTTTTTCTCCTTCTATTCTATCTTAATAAAACAAAAATTATATAAAATTCTTATTATAACTATCTTTCATTATCGCATATAACACGAAGTCACCATGATTATTTATTATTGTCACTGCCACAACCGTATCACCACAACCACCACTGTCAACGTCATTGTTAGTGCCACCACTATCACCGCTACTGTCACCACACCACCACCGCTACCGTTAACGTCACTACTACGGTTATCTCACTTGTTTGGGTTGCCAATGTTGTATTTCATAGGGTATAATTGTTTGGATCAGATCGGTTTAACTCGATCATTTATCATTGTCACTGCAACAATTGTATCGACACAATCACCACCATCAACGTCACTATTAGTGCCACTAGTACCATTGTCGTCATCACCACAACCGCTACCGTTAACACTATCACCGCTATCGTCAACGTCACCACTGCGGTTTACTTTGGTTGCTTGGGTTGCCAATGTTGTATCTCATGGGGTATAGTTTTTTTAGATCAGATCGGTTTAGCTCCATCATTTGTTTGTCGACTGTTCTGTTCGTTCTATACTATTTAGTTTTATTTTATACTATTTTATTGGTGTGTTTTAGACCAATATTATTTACTATTTTAATAATTTGTATCAGATTTCAAAAATTTAAATCATGTTATAAACAGAAAAAAATCTATGTTTTATTAAAAACTATTAGATGATTTAGTTAGTTAATTTTATGAAATTAATCTAACATTCACTTGGGAAAAAATATCATATCATCATTATTTTCTCTCTTCTTCTATTCTTCTTTATTCTCTCGTTATGTGTGTGTTTCACTCGCACGTCCTACACCAAATCAGAAGGAGAAAATAGACTTTTTAAAAACTACTCATGTTACTTACTTAATTTCTCATATTACCATGTTAAAAATTTAATTACTTTTCTCAAAATCGTTATTTCTGCGAAAGACAAAAAAATAGTCAAACTTTTTTTTGTTTTTTTTTTAGTGTCAAACCTTTTGTAATGGTCTTTCTTTTGTGTTGATATATAGTTTTCTAGTTACATCCTTTACACCAATAAAATCTATAGTATTCGATGAATTATCGTTGAGATATTTTTAAAACAATGTTATTCAAAACATATGATTGTTAATCCGTAGAATAGAAAAATGGTCTCGAATTTATAGATAACGAGATCTTTTACTATTTCAATTTATATATATTATTTTCTATTTTTTTTTTGCTGATATGATCAAATATAGCTATTTTCTTTGCTAATATGATCAAAAATATAGCTACTTTCTTTGCTGCCATGATAAAATATAGTTTTGATTCTTCACTTGCTCACATGCCACCTCCATATGGAGAGCTGCGGGATATCATCATCCTTTATTGACTGATCCTAACCAATCAGTGTTAGAAAAACTACGGCTCCTGCTTGATATGGCCCAGACTCAACAAATCAGCAATTTTCAATGTCTTCTCCCATTCTGGCTAATGTGGCGAATATGGAAATGCAGGAATGATCTCGTATTTAATCGCAGATTGATCACTGTGGAGGTTGCTGTAGAACAAGCCAATGGCCATCATCGACTCAAGAAAATGGCTAGAAAACCGGACGATTGCGGAACTCCGGAGAACCGATATTAATCATCATCGATCCTCTAGAGCGAAGTGGACAACACCACAAAGAGGTTGGGTTAAGTGCAACTATGATTCATCTCACCATGAAGGAACAAGTGCGTCTGGTATAGGGTGGATAATCCGCAATTCCTGCGGGACTTTCATGGAATGTGGCATGAGTAAATTCCAAGGACGGGCAACGGTAGAAGAATCGGAATGTACGGCATTGATATGGGCACTTCGGGCATCATGGAACTTAAGCTACAAAAAGGTCGAGTTTGATGGAGATAATCTCAACATAATCCGACTAATCAATAGCAAAGTTGTAACTTCCCGACTACGACATTATCTTGATGAGATCTGGCACTGGCGGTCCATGTTCACAGAGACAAAGTTCACTTTCCACCATAGAGAGCAGAATAAATGTGCAGACATATTGGCCAGACAAGCTCAACGTAGTCTTGATGATGGTTTTTTGTTTCATTCATGTCCTAATTTTCTAGTAACAGTTGTAAACGCTGAACCGGGTTAATAATAAATGTTTTGGAAGGAAAAAAAAAAAAATATATATATATA
>Ga0041059_1002653_pt1 | contig 13121 bp, 6 predicted proteins | sample AraColnosormetaG_FD_56232 | JGI IMG/M metagenome (GOLD analysis project Ga0041059, IMG submission 56232) | Arabidopsis roots microbial communities from North Carolina, USA - Col MF nosort | ecosystem: Host-associated > Plants > Roots > Unclassified | place: USA: North Carolina | collected 2013-09-02 | reverse complement strand
AACAAGATGCATTCACTTTTTTTTTTTTTTTGGTTGCCAAATCCAGACACTGCATCTTCTAATGGAGCAAATGCAGCAGAATTTCTCCAAATGAATCGATTTTAAGACAAAGAACTGCATGCGCTTCAGTACTAAACCAAACCATACCACTAATTTCCTTCGATGCAATCAGACTCTACAGCTTCCAGATTTAGGGTGGTAAGCAAAAAGAAACGAAAGACGACACATTTCTCACTGGGAGAAGTCAAAATCAAGGAAAAAACTTATACCGTCATCATCATCTTCTTCATCATCGTTTTCATCATGCTCAGCTGGATCTCCATGAACTGGCTCTCCGTCGTCATCCTCAAGCTCATGATCCTCTACGCAAAAGAGAAAAGGATTCAATTTTTTCATACAAATCAGAAGAAATAAACAAAACCCTAGTATTATTACGGCGTTTCACACAGAAAAAAATTAGGGTTTGCGACGAAGCGATTAAGGTACCTTCATCGTCAGAGATTGCGTTCCTCGCCATGTTTATCTCAACAAATTAGAAGTACGATAACGCAGAAATTAGCCCTGCAAACTGCAAAAAAAAACGAAGAGATTGTGATTATGATTTCTGATTTTGCGAAGAGAAAGGGGGAAGAAGGTTCTCGCGATTACTAGGGTTCTTCGAAAAGAGAACCCAGAAGGAGCTAGAGAAGAGAAATGGGTTTGGTAAAGGAAGAAGCTTTACCAGTGTGAATTTTTCATAAGCGAAAGGCGACGAAGAACTGATAAACGAAGAAGAAGACGGAGACGATGAAATTACAAGTTTATACTGACAGATTTGCCTCAATTTTTTCTCTGCGTTTTAGAAATATTTTTTTTTTAATAATGTTTTTAAAAATTATTATACTTTTTGAAGAAATGTAAAGAAAAAAAAGTCGAGACTAAAAACAAAACAAAGTTTATTCAACTTATCTTATAATTAGAGTGGAGAATATTTAATTCGATAATTCGAAATATAAGAAAATAGACATACATTAATAATTAATAAAAAAACGTTACATCGGCTAAAATGTTTAAACAATTATTTAAATTTATATGATAAATAAAATTAAAATAAATCTAAATCGGATTCAAATTTAAAAGTTTGTCTATAGATTAATTTAATTTTTAGTTAAACAATTTAATTTTATCAAAAATATAAAATTTTAAACTGTGAAAAAGTTTTAAATCTTATAATTGATATATTTAAAATTAAATAACAAGTTGATAATAATATAAACATTTGGACATATATAAAAATAAATATAACACTAGACAAATTATATTGTAGGACAAATTTTACACATGAGGCCCTAAAAACTTTTTATATTAGGTGGCCTAAAACAAATGTTTCGGCTTTTTTATGAACGGGCCGGGCTTGGATTCGGCCATATTTTGAGTTCATGCCTTTTAATATGGCAAGAAAAAGGTTAGAAACTAGACTAATTGTAGATTGTAAGTTTGTAACCGTAATGAGATACTGCAAATGGGTAAAAATCGTATTATTCCATAAACCACAAATGGAGAAGTCAAAGTTTGGCAAATATCACAACAAAAAGGTTGATATATCACATGCATATTATGTAGCTACACCGACATATCAAAGTTCTCCTATCAAATTTTAAAAAACATAAATCACCAACCCTACTCACACCCACCAATGCAGCCCATCATTCTTCCCAAATCTATAAACACAACACAATAATACAACAGTGACAATTTTAGCTTTTAAAGAATAACGTTTTCATGTGACTGGATAAAAACGACGTCTACGTAGCACGAAACTGCTTTGTTTGTTCTTGTAACGATCCGTACCATATCTTTTTTTATTAAAAAGTCACATTTATTATGGGATCAATAATTTACTCTCCATGGATTATTTCATACTATAATGTACACGTACATTATCATAAAGCCAAGATAAAATTAAAAACGCCTTTTACTACGTGTTAGTCTATATAATATAGATTAAGTCTGAAACCCAAATCACAAACTTCACTCAAAACCTAATTAACTTAGAGAGAAAGAGAGAGAGAGAAGGGTTGCAAAATGGGTTCTTCGTACCAAGAATCTCCACCGTTGCTTCTTGAAGATCTTAAGGTTACGATCAAAGAATCAACACTCATTTTCCCATCTGAAGAAACCAGCGAGAGAAAATCCATGTTCTTATCCAACGTCGACCAAATTCTCAACTTTGACGTTCAAACAGTTCATTTCTTCCGACCTAACAAGGAGTTTCCACCGGAGATGGTCTCGGAGAAGCTGAGAAAGGCGTTGGTGAAACTCATGGACGCTTATGAGTTCTTGGCCGGGAGACTCCGCGTGGATCCTAGCTCTGGACGGCTTGATGTTGACTGTAACGGTGCTGGAGCTGGCTTTGTGACGGCGGCGAGTGACTACACGTTGGAGGAACTTGGAGATTTGGTTTATCCAAATCCAGCTTTTGCTCAATTGGTTACAAGTCAGCTTCAGAGTTTGCCCAAAGATGATCAACCCTTGTTTGTCTTTCAGGTAACCAATAAATAAACCTTTGCTTTCTAATTTTTTTTGTTCCAAAATGATCCTAAATCTAGTTAACAAATAACAAGTTTTTTTTTTGTTCTCTTTGCGTTTTGTCTTTTAATCAGGAAGAAAGAAAAAAAAAATCAAAAGTTTTGAGTGTATAAACACAAAGAAGCTTCCTTAGAATCAAAAAAATTTCGAACATGTTCACAATAAATTTTGTGAACTTTTAGCTATTTTGCAACCTCGAGGGAGGGATCTCAAGGATCTAAGTACCATCATGATATTTATAGAAATCTAGTTTATATAGGTCATTAGTCGAGGACCATGTGGGTAAAATAGAATAAAAACTTGTTTCTTCTATAGAGTCCAAGTATTAATCGGAGTTTTGTGTGAGATCCTCCGTATTCAAAATATAAATGTTTAAGAAAGTTGCACCATGTATGTCAAAAGTATAACTCTACAAATCTTATGTTTTATAGTAGAAAAGTAAGTCTATGAATAAGTTAATTAGTGAAGAAAATTATTAGAAATAAATAATAATAGTATAATTTAGTTTTTTTTAAAAATTATTTACTAATTTAGTTAACTGAAGAAATATTCTATGAAATACAGAATTCGGGTCAAGCCTCGGCATTATGGAGTTTTATTTCTATTTGATTATAACACACCACAAACGAAAACGTTAATATATTTGGGATATTGACTCAAGTAAAACATTCTTATGAAATCTTTAAGTAAATCACCCACCCTACTCAGACTATAATTCATCATGTATTTCAAGTATAACGAAACATGTAATCACAAAGTAACATGTGACATATATATATATATATATATATATATATATATTTTCATATATTTGACATATATATACTCGGACACGTTCCAGTTTCGCCTGCAGATATAATATGCCAAATAAGTGTGAAAATCTTCCAATGCACAATATAATACTGACACACATATTTGCTTGTCAATTTTATTTCTTAATTATATAAATACTAAACATACGTTTTCAATCTACATATAGCATTGTCAAATTATCAAACTATCGAAGCAAGTGAAAAATGTTCATTACCAAATGTCGTTAGCTCAATTGGTAAATACTCTAGGCAAATTTTAGAGGTCGCCGGTTCGAGTGACGCTTGAGACGAAACTAATATTACATGCTGCGGTTTTTGGTTTGGGGGATTACGGACTTCGGTCCAGTACCTTCTAGCATTAAAAAAAAAAGAAAAAAAAAATGTTCATTATTTCAAAACAAAAAATTAATCTAGTTTATTTTTTTTATTGACATCAAAATTTGACTACAGTTAGTTGTTATAAATTAAACATTATTATATATGATTGTAACATAAATCTACTTGTTACGCGTAAAATTAAAACGCTGGTTTTCTTTGTTGCTCATTTATTGAATCCTACCAAACATATAGCAATCTAAATTAATGTGACATAACTGTCTGTTATATACTGCCAAATCATGTAATCATTTTGTAAAGAAAATTATATAAACCATATACATATTACTTGATAGTTAATGAACGTATAAAGTAGGATTTCATAATGCAACGTCTAATAGCTAGAACATAAGTGATTCAAAATAAGTTTTCTCAAGTTTGGCGCATGTAGTTGAGTTTCATGGAGATGTATGTACTTTAAATTTTTAAATTTTGGCAGATAACATCATTCAAGTGCGGTGGATTTGCAATGGGAATCTCAACAAACCATACCACGTTCGATGGACTTAGTTTCAAAACATTCCTCGAAAACTTAGCTTCTCTACTTCACGAGAAGCCCTTATCAACACCTCCATGCAACGACCGTACTCTTCTCAAAGCTCGTGATCCACCAAGTGTTGCATTCCCACACCACGAGCTTGTCAAGTTCCAAGACTGTGAGACAACAACAGTCTTCGAAGCTACTTCAGAGCACTTAGACTTCAAGATCTTCAAGCTATCCTCTGAACAAATCAAGAAGCTCAAGGAGAGAGCCTCAGAGACTAGTAACGGTAATGTTCGCGTGACGGGTTTCAACGTTGTAACCGCTTTGGTCTGGAGGTGCAAGGCACTCTCTGTAGCAGCAGAGGAAGGAGAAGAAACCAATCTTGAAAGAGAATCAACGATTCTTTATGCTGTGGACATTAGAGGGAGGCTGAATCCTGAGCTTCCACCGTCTTACACTGGAAACGCGGTTTTAACGGCATACGCAAAGGAGAAATGCAAGGCATTGCTTGAAGAGCCGTTTGGGAGGATTGTAGAAATGGTAGGAGAAGGGTCAAAGAGGATAACGGATGAGTATGCGCGGTCTGCTATAGATTGGGGAGAGTTATACAAAGGGTTTCCCCATGGGGAAGTTTTGGTTTCTTCTTGGTGGAAACTCGGATTCGCAGAGGTTGAGTATCCTTGGGGAAAGCCTAAGTATAGCTGTCCCGTTGTCTATCATCGAAAAGACATTGTTTTGCTGTTTCCGGACATCGATGGAGATAGTAAAGGTGTTTATGTCTTGGCTGCTTTGCCTTCTAAGGAGATGTCCAAGTTTCAGCACTGGTTTGAAGACACTCTGTGCTGATTTCGTGATGGCTTCACTTTGCATTGCTATTGCTTTATTTTACTTCTTTGACGATTATAAACACATTATGGTATTTTATATTTGTATACGGTTGAAAAGTGAACGTTATAAAACATCTATTTTCTGCTACTTTCTCTAAGTATAAACAAGCACAAAAGATTTAAAGGTGATTTGATATGGAAGTACGTAAAGGAAATTTATAGAGACTTTTGAGTACTGAATAAAAACATTTCTTCTTAACCATTTATCATTCCCTCACCTAAAACGCTTTTACCGATCTTATATAAACATCATACATTTGTATCCACAAGAAACCGAAAAAAGGATGTAACCAAAAAAAAAAGATGGAAATTATGAGTCTTAATTAAACTCGCGCGTTTTCCAATCTCTCTGCCTCTATGGACTCCAAATTTTGTTAAAGATAATAAGTAGCAATATATATTAAGAGAAATGTTATTTGTTTGGAGATCTTAACATGTAATCTAGCTTATTAGTAAATAATCTCATTCTCATTAATTTGGTAAAAGTTACAATTGGGGGTTTATATACAATTGACCAGGCCTAAACCAGAGCCTCTTAACCAGCTAAACCAACCTATACAGACTCCAGTTAAAACTATACAAAACCAGAATATTTACAATGAACTCTATATACATAATATAGCTTTGTAGACAGATTGATTTCGAAGTCGTGAGAAAACTTGCGAAGAAGAAAAGATGGAGGAGGCTGAGACCGCGAGGAAGAAGAAGTGAAAACGATTTAAACGGTGTCGTATTATAAAATAAGGGTTTATGATTACTCCCAAGTTTTAAAGCCTTTTTAACAGAACAAAACATCTCGCTATTTCATGTTGCTTCTTAATACTTAAACCATTTTATCATTTCCCTCATCTCAAACATTTTTACCGATATTGAGCATTATACATATCCACAAGAAGCAAACAAAAAGGATTTAGCCAAGTTGAGGGATGGATGTAACCAAAAAAATAAAGATGGAAACTGTGAGTAGACTTAAGCATTTTCGTTTTCCAATCTCTCTGCTGCGTCTTCAACTGCAGGTTGTGGTTTTGTGGATGGAGGTAAACAACGTTTTGAGAAGAATGTAGATATCGTTTTCGGTAATCTCTTACCGCCTTTATCTGGTGACGGTGATAATCCAAGCTTTGTCAATACTTCTTTCTTTACCTGCTCGTTAGAACAAAGGATCGCGGGAATGGTGATAAGCAACTATGTCTCAAGGCAAAAAACTCAAAATAGAAGATCGAAGTATTAACTAACCTGCCAACGACTATCCTCGAAATCTGATATTTCACGCACTTTTTGTCTAAGCTTGGTCTTTGGAACATCAGGGAACTTCTGCTGTAATGTTTCAACTACCCTATTGATACCTTGAGAGCATGATTGAATAGTTGATACCTGGACGCCAAATTCTTGTTAGGGCTAAGTAGCAATACATAAACAATGTTATTTGTTTGGAGAGATCCACTTACAACTGTAAGCAAATCTGAGTCTGGTATGATTTTTGCTTTTGAATTAGATGGAGGAGTGCTCTGGCTACAAGAAAACTTGCTGGCTTCTTGATCTTCATCTTGAATGTCGTTGATCGATATCTCAATGAGAGAAGACCAAGGGAATTGTCGCACCATGAGAGCTCGCAGACATATTTGTTCTACTTTTTGTGTCCCTTCTAGATCTTTAGCAGCTAAGAGAGAGACCTTCTCATGAGTTAGGTTACATATGATCAGTGGCTGCGTTTTCTTCAGAGCATGGTCAGTTAAATTTTGCAGATGTTTTTGTTGTTGGAGTAATGCGCAAAACTCTGGACTTTCTTGATCTTGCTTAGATGATGTCGTATTTGCATCCTGTTCAGACGGATCAATGTCCATTCTGTCCACTTGGACCCCCTGAAACAAACAACACACTTTGTTAAGAAACTTTACATTCGTTATAGCGTAGCTGCCTTTAGTTAACTATCCCCTTCACAAAATTGGCACATGCTCAAAGAAAATGAGTGATCAATTATAAGAATGAATGAGGAATTCAAGTTGTAACTTGATCAATAGTTTGGATACTACAAAGAAATGCAAATTTGACTTCAGCAGATTCCTAGATTGCAACCTAGATTTATAAGAATCTATGACGAGTTCATTAAAAATTGCTTTTGTTACCTCATCTTCTGAGAGATATCCATCAGGCACCATAAAGTCATCTTCACTATCATCTTCATCATCAGCCTTTGAACATCCTTCTTCCAAACTTTCGTCTTCATCTTTCTCACAATCTGAAAGGCTTTCACCAGCTTCTTCCTGTAAAGAAGTATCTTTATTACCCAGTGATCTTTTGTCAAGTTTAAAAAGCATGTACTGAATTCAATAAACCTACCTCTTCCCATTCTTCATCACTATCAACTTCATAATCCAATTCTGGATCCTTTTGCAGAGGACGACGTGGCTTTACAACTTGACTGCAAATGTTAAACAACAGATCCCTCAGTACCATTGTAAGCAAACTTAGAGAGTGAACACTACTTAATTGAACAGCTAGATGCATATCAGAATAACAAATGGTATTGTCGTATCAGAATCACAGAGAACGTTCTGTACATTACAAGTTCACTACAATGATTGTTCAATCCAAATTGAAATGCATTGGACGATAATAACCACAGATCCAACATAGACGATGGTTAGTTAATTAAGGAATCAGAACAGGGTAAAGTAGCGTAAAAGTATGTTTACTTCATAGGTCATTTATCATCTGCTTTATTAAACACCATGAAAAAAGTAGTCACATAGGCAGCATCGGAAAACTTTATGACTTATGCAGTGAAAATTGAAAAATGTTTCGCAACAAAGCTAATATCAAAAAACAGTACCAAACAAACCCAGGGGAAAGCTTGCAGTTAGTCAAGGCTTTTTGGCTAACTAATAATCTATATTATATAAGCTTACTGCTGAAATGAAAATTTTCAAAATAATTACTAACCTTTGGCTGGGCCAGATACCATAAAAGCCTGGTCTGCAGCTTTTATCAAATTGTAACAACTGCTTGACCCTCCTGGACTTCTTACGATTAGATGAGGAAGGCTTACACTGCCTACCATCAAAGTTATTCTCTTCACATCCATCCCCTTGCTTCTCCATGTTAGGTTCACCGTCAGATGTTACTCCACTATTTGTAGATAGTTTTAGTTTTGGAAACAGTTCACTCTTAGGCTGCCTACGCATCCCCCAATGTTTTTTCGAACTCGAGAGCAAATGACCCAACTGACGCCAGGAAGCAAAGTGTTCCCTACAAAGAAATACAACTCAGATCACAATACCCAAAGTGACACCTCACAGAATCAATCAACAAGGAGAACCAATGTCATACCTGCGAATATCATCAACTGTAGCTTCACAAGTTGTTGAAAAGGCGTTGTCAATTGCCTGAACAACTTTTCCAATTTCATTCTCATGTTTTGTACATGACAGCTCCTGAGCAGTTACTTCACTGGAAGGAAGTTTGGGTTGGGTCAATGAACTATCTTTGCTCTTTTTAAGAAACCGTTCCATGATTGAAGCTTGTTTCTGTACTTGAAGTTGCTTCTTTAGCTCGGCTTGTTCCTTCTCTCTACGCTTCTGCTCCTTCTCCGACTCATCTTGCTGTTTCTTTATCCGTTTTCTTGACTCTGTCTCTTCTTTTTCTTTATTATTTTCATCAACAATTGCTTTCTGCAGTAGCTTCTGCTCTTTTTCCTGTCACAGTGAACAAATGCTCAGTCAGAAGTCAGACTTTGAAATCAAACAACACATCCTAGATGACTAAAAGAGAATAAACAGCGCCAGAAAAGACTTCTAGAAGACAATGAAGAAAAAGATCAGCTTACTTGTTGCAATTTTTCTTTCAATACTTGACGTTCCATTCTCTTCTTCTCCTTCTCAGCTTCACATCTATTTTTCTCCAATTGTTTAAGAAGCAGCTTCTCTTCTCTCTTTGAGTCTTTCTCAGCCCTTAACGATCAAACACAATAACTGAGTAAGAATGAAAAACAAGAGATAAAATGTAAACCAAGTACTAACAGAAGATACTTACATTTCTGAGCTGTTCTTCTGCATCATGTTATCCATGAATGATCGAATATCCACCTCACTCAGTATTTTACCAAGCTTCTCAGCAGCTTTACTCAAATCAGATCTCCACAACTTTTCAGTTTCTTCTCTTTGTAATGCAGCTAACATTGCTGAAACACAACATAGGGCATAAACACTCACATCTTATAAACAAACAATCAATACGAATCACCACTAAAAACAACATTTACCAGAAACTGCTGTAATCCTTTCATGAATCTTCTTTCGACAAGTCCGGCGAAGTTTTAACACTCCACGAACGGAACTCGGCATGATTTTCAGATCTCTCGTCTACAACATCAAATAAACATTACATCTCAAACATTAAATGACATCACCAAAGAGTATAAACCACACCAAACTTACCATTAGATTCAAAGATCAAAACTTGTAAGATTAGCAAACTAAGATTACCTCCCAGCACCAAAGACAAGATTCAGAATCATCCTCCAAAACATCAGCATCTACGTTAAGCACACCGTAACTAACTCTCTGACCAACAGAAACAACAGCACTCTTCACAGCTACCATAGTAACACTTTCAGTCTTCTCCTTCAATTTCAAGTAAATCTCATCTACAAGCTTCGACAACGGCAAACTCATTTCCTCCATTAACAAAGCCACCATCGAATTCAATGAGGAACATTCACTAAATCCAGAAAACAGATCTGTTCTCTTACTCTTATCCATAACTTCTCTGAAATAATCAAAAAGCCCTTTCATCTCTAGATTCAACGACGAGATCTGAGATTCTTTCTCCTCAGATGTTAGATTCTCAATCGCCGTGGGTTCTCTCTTCCGCTTATTCAGCTTCTTTGGCTCTATCATCGTCTTCCGATTCTCATTTTCATTCACCGTCGAAACTTCGTCCATCGCAAAAAAAAAAACTAGAAAAATTCGGGAATCTATAAACCCAGGAAAATTGAAACAAGATCTAGAATCTAAGAAATCGATTGCGAGAAACACGAGCTGAGTGGAGATTTGTTGTTCCTTTCGTGATTTTGATTTTGGATTTTTTTTTTCTCAGAGTTCTTAGGTTTTTGGAGAAGAAGAAGAAGAAGGGAGTGGGAAGATGGATAGGTTTGAAAAAAAAAAAGGATAAAAAAATAAAATTGGGGATTCACTAAAAAGAAGGGTCGTTGATTTTCCCGCCAAGGTTTTGACGGGTGGATTTGCCTCCAAATGACAAAAATGCAATTTTACTGTTTGGCGCCACTCAAGTTTTGGAGAAGATGAAGGCCTATGTGGGCCTGCTTTTGTTTCTTTTAAGCCCAATATAGTGGGGGAAACAATTGGGATGACATATAAATAGAGACTAGAATTTACTAATTTTAAATACTCATGCGGATGCGGTTATATAAATAGAGACTAGAAATTACTCATTTTAATTTTAATTTTAAGCCTAATACGGTCATGGTGAGCAAGAGCTCCGAATGAAACCGAATAATACTTTGGATACGATTTATGAACGAGGTAAGAAAGTGAAAGGAAATGAAGATTTGTAGCAAGAAAAGGGAGGGAGAGAAGATGGTGAGGTTTTTGTTCACTGAGCATATGTTGTTGACTGACCATATGAGGGAATCAATTGATGATGAATGATGTGGTAGTAGTGCGTGTTAATTTGTCGTTAGAAAAATGTTTGAATTATAATTCTTCGCTTTAATTTTCTTCTAAAAGATACTAACAGTCATACTAATTAAGAATGAGTAATTGGTTGGACAATTCAATAAGCAAACAAAGTGAGTTATTAAATGGCTAGTGTTTTTATTTGCGGCATTGTACTAAACGAAATAACAAAACAAAATAGAGAGATGATTTTCTGTAATTGTAAAAATAGGAGAAACCAATGAACTGACGTTTTATTCAGTGTTCACTTTTCAGTAATAGGAATCAGATAAAGAATATTTCTTTTATTTTCAAAATTTTTTAAAAATATCCCAAAAAGGGTGATAAGATTTGGTGGCCATTAAAAATGCTACTTTTATGTGTGAGCTTTTTGTATTCATTCCCACGAGGCTACCCTCACGGCTCAAGCATCTCTCGTCATGCTTCTGACGTTCTTCATCTCCCTTTGGATATGCCATTTGCATGATATGATACATTATACATTGATAGCTTCATACTAAATAATGCGTTTTAAAGGCTTAATAACAAATTAGTATAATGTAAAATGCTATTTGAATTTATTCTGTATATAATGTTTTTGAAAAACTTAGGAAATAGTGATGCATTGCAACAAATTATACTAGAAAATATCATGCTTATACCATTTATGGTGACGGCATAAAAAACTTGTGCAGTTGGAACCTTAAAAACGATATTTACGTAAATTATGACACTAAATGGTGCGTTTAAACGATTAAACGTTTATATTTATTGCAATACATCACTATATTGCAACAAATTATCTAAAATATCCAACCTATGCTATTATTCATAATGGCGGCATAAAACTTGTGCAATTAGACCCTTTTAAATATTCTAAGTAATTACGTCAAAAAAAAAAAAATTACACTAGATATTTGTTTTCATTGAAAAAGATCACAAACTCAACGTCAACACAGGATGGTCTAAATTAATCAACGTGGAGATGAAAGTTAAGAGCTATTTTAAAGGCACAAATTTTTATGTTAAAGACTTTTGTTCCTAACATTCATTTCCACTTCCAATATAAGATAATTCTAACATTAAAAACTTATGGTGAAAAAATATTTTTTAAAAATTTTATCTGATTTGGGGTTCAAAAATATTATAAATAAAAATTCCATAATTTCTAACGAACATTTGCTGAACAAAAATCTATTACTTATTGAACCAAAAAAAAAATATGCTATTTTTCTCATTGAAAATCTCATTGTTTTTAACCTCTCTTCGAATTACATTCGTATGAATCACAAAAGTTTATATTTAGGAGCAGTCAATAATTTATTTATTCCATTTATATTATCATCGTTAAATAAAATGTTGACAACCAACAACAAATTCAATCGGAATCAGTTCGACTGAAATTATGTTTAATTTCTTAAAGATCAAAAGTCCAAAGAAGAGATGATGAATTGAAGTTTATCAAGAATAATGAGATCTTTCTTGTTGTTAAAGATAATGAGATCTTTCACATTATTGAGAGAGTATGAAGATAGATACGTTGATGATAGTGAAGTGAGACATCTTGGCCAACATTAGAAGAAGATTCCATAAAGGATTGGATGAGTGCAAAGTATCGAGACGTCTCTACTTGGTTGCGTTTCTTCTATTTTTATATTCGATTGTTTTACACTACTTCCTATTTTTATATTCGTTTTTACATACTTCCTATTTCCAAACGTTTTTTAAAATTTATTTATTAATTTCTCCTCCACATGATTTTCCTTTTGGTCTTATTCTTATTTCTTTCGCTCCATGTCAAGAAAATATGAACTAAATAACCCAAAGACTATCATTTTATTTGTAACAATAATAAGTGGAAACATCGTAAACTGACGGTTTCGTTAATGTTTTTGAGCTTTTATAAAAATAACATTAATTTTGTATTTATTAAATAAATATAATTATATATCTTTCCGATGACATGGTAAATTGCATGATATTATATTATTTATTTAAATTTATATATACGAAAAACGTAACTTTCTTACGGTTTTCTCAGGGCAATTTTTTCCCTAGTTTTTTAAAATATAATGTTATTTTAAAGTAATCCTTTTAGAACAAGGATGCTCAATTTTTGACTAGATCCACGTAGGAAGTAGAGAAGAAAAGAAAAATTTGAGGCCCAAGTTCAGGAACTGTTGATATTTTTTAGCCACCAACTTCACAAGAGATATAAACACACACACACATGGGAACAAGACGACTGAACAAATAAGAATTCTTTTAAGAAATAGAGTACGACAAAAACGTGAGACGCAAAAAAAAAAAAAAAAAACTT
>Ga0041059_1002652_pt1 | contig 13126 bp, 6 predicted proteins | sample AraColnosormetaG_FD_56232 | JGI IMG/M metagenome (GOLD analysis project Ga0041059, IMG submission 56232) | Arabidopsis roots microbial communities from North Carolina, USA - Col MF nosort | ecosystem: Host-associated > Plants > Roots > Unclassified | place: USA: North Carolina | collected 2013-09-02 | reverse complement strand
AAAAAAAAAAAAAAAAAAAAAAAAGACATCGGTCACATTAACTGGATCAATGTTATACTTTCATCGTTCACGTAGTTATTAGTCCACTTGCAAATATATGATTGCTACGCCTACGTAATCAACAATTGTGTATTATATACGATGACTAATTATAGTATAATACGTACGATGAAGCCTTTGAGATTAATGAAGGAGTCCTTTGGCTGAACTTTGTTCCGATCGTATATAAGCTCGGCTAGCTGAGGTGAGTAGTGACCTGTAATTGTGAAGTGTGAATGTGAACCCAAACTTTATTTAAAAAAAAAGGTGTGAACTGTCATATAAACAAAAAAGATCTATTTATTTCCATGCATCATTTTTTGTACTTGTTCATTACTAGCTATAACTTTTTTTCTTAATAGTTTGATAATCAAAATCTAGATAGTACAACAATATTAGAATGAAAAAAATACAGAGTAATTAATTAAGCTCACCGGCATAGCTTTCACCAGCTATGAAGAAATCACGAGACTTATACTGAGGATACCTTGCAAACCAAGCAACCATGAAGTTGTATGCATCTTCCGCTGTTACATTAAACATCTCAAACAAAAATTTTGTCAATTAAGTTTCATTAGTCCCCTTAGTTTAGATAGAGTATATAACCTAAGTTCTAGTATTGATTTGAATGCTTCATAGTAGATAAGCTCGGCTAGAGTATATAACCTAAGTTCTTGTAGATATTTACTTACCAACGAAAGCGTCGTTGAGGTTTTCCAAATCAGATGATGAGTTCGTGTACGAAAACCCTACTCCGACTGGTGATTCTAAAAACAACATATTCGCTTCTGCAAATTTTTGAACAAAAATATTCTTGAATTTAAAAACAAAACTAGCTTTAATTATTGGTTGTTAAACCGTCACGGATTTCATTATAAAATTTTGTAACTAGAACTAGATAAAACGAAGAAAACAAAACCTTGGACCCAAGAGTATTGATTGAAACTAAGACTTGTCCCATTTTCAACAACACGAAAAGGTCCTAATTCAGATGCTGCTCCATATCCAATCGATGAACATCCAGGACCTGCGCAGCATGATCATTGATAATATGTCAAAAAATTAGAATCATATTTAATTAAGTTAATTAGTTACCTCCATTGAGCCAGAGAACTAGAGGTCTTGTTGAAGGAGATTCAGACAATGCTTCGAAGAACCAAAAGAAGAGTGATCGTGTATTTTCTTGATTGACGTTGACATAACCTGAGAAATGAGAGATCTTTGGGTTCAGTGGTTGTTCAGGAAGATTGACTACTTTGTCTGAATTTTGAGCTTCAATGTGATAATCTTGATGAAGTAATGATAATAATATCAATAATGAGATGATTAGCAGAAATTTTTGTTTTTTCATCGGAAGTGTCAAATTCATCTCAGGTTTTTTTTGTTTGTCTTTGGTATTTGCCTTTGTCTATCGTACGTAGAGTGTATTAGTGTATATATAAAGTAGACAAGTAGTGAATGTATTGGGGATGTTGGTTGATTGTGGAAGTATGTGGCCACAAATATTAAGGATAAGATTTTACAATTCTTATTTTGTTTGATATGCAAGATTGTAATGGATGGAAGATTGGAAGCTGAATGTACACTTCTGAGTTGTGAACAATTCGTTTGATAACTTTTTATAATTTTAGTTGAATTACAAGATAACGATCGTTAAAATATAGGAAGAAATTTGCTTCTTCTTTTTTCTTTTGTTTAATTTGATTAAAACTAATAATTGCCAAGTTCAACCATAATTTTAACATCACACTATTTCAGAAAGTAATAACGAAAAAAAAAAAGTTGTTGTTTACAATTTAAGGTTTCTCTAGAAGCCAGGTTTGTGATGGCCATGGTACGTGCCAAGTGTTTGACTCCACTAACATGATCATGTGATTTGCCTTACTCACTAACTAAGAAGAAGCAAAGTCAATAATGAGATTCCGCATTTACAACTAACTTCCTACGAGGCTTCATATTGCACTTGATGGGGACATTTTCATATACTCATCAAGTGTCAAGATTTGTTCATGATATACTGTTCATGTTAATTCGGTCAAGTAATAAGAAGCAGTAAGTATTAAATGGGCCGAGAATAGGCCTATGCGAAAATAAACAGAAAGTTCAGATATCAAATGGGCTAATGGGTCAACTATAGTACTCATATATTCTTGACTCTACTTCCGTATAATCCGAAAACTTTGTAAATTACACAGACTTTTCAAGTGACAGATGCAAAATATACCACTATCCTAATTGACATTATTCAGAGCATTTCTTAGAAATTGCAACTAAAGCTTTTAACATGTACATTTACAGTTTCTCACTAGCAGTGAAACTAAATTATTGTTATGTTATTGGACCAAAACAGAATGAATAAAAATGTTGGGCATAAAACGAAAGATCTCTGAAACGTAGTACGAAGAGAAGGGACAGAAGAGGAACGGACGGATTGAAATGGGCTAAAGAATACACGAAACAAAAATCATTACTATTATTCTTTAATAGTAGGGGACCTCTTTTATGAAATTAAGAGCCTTGTCCTAGTTTTGTAGTAGTATTTTGTTATAAAAAAATATTGCAATTGAAAAATAAAGGTTTTACTGAATACCACCAATGTGTGTGTTAAACTAATAAACATATTTGTACATTACGCGAAACATTAATTAATTTAGGAACGAAGGTCAAGGGATTCTTTTTTGGCATTATCAAATGATATAACAATGTTAATAGTTACTATAAGTTGTGATATTACTATTTTTTTACATTATTTTGACCATTTTATGTCTTAGAAGACTGTGTGATTCCCCCGCACGCCCACAAAGTTTCTATTCCCCACAAATCTCAGACTTTTGATTACTGGATTTTAGAAATAAGAATAATAACTTGCTCGAAAGAGATTCGACCTTCTTTATCTTACTTCATTTTAAAGAAAACTGATAAGCCATTGAATAAGAACATAATTCCTCTTTTTTTTTGTTAGAATGAGAAGAGAGCAAAGAAACTTCTTAAAATGTTATAAAACTAATTAATACTAGGAAGACTATAAGCTTGAAATATATAAACTATTACAGAGTAAGTACTACATATATAAAAAACACAGTGTGTGTAAACATGATTTATTTTGAAATTTGAACTTTGATGTGGTTTTTTTTGCCCTAGAATTGAGGAATTCCATTTACCAAGATTCTCTTAATTTGCTCAAACTCAGTCTCTTCACCAATTAGTGGATAATTATGTTTGGCTAGGATGCCTAGTCCAGCTAGATTAGATTATGAAGTATATACCAAACAATGTTCATTTATCAAATTTTCAATTAACAATCAACGAAATTTTAAAATAGAAGCTCTACGAAAAATACATTTAACATGAGAAACCAACATATATTTTAAAAACTGTTGATAAACAATAAGAAAAAAACTTGAGACACAGTTTCGAGTTTTTTATTTGACCTGTTGACTTTGGTTTCGCTTAAGGACCATAGAAACTGCTAACTCAGGAAAAGGACCACCTTCGGGCACAACGGTCAGGTGTTCGGGCAGATTGGTCTATGCCATATCGCAACGATGACGTCACCAAATTCATATTTTAAAACTCGTTTCGGGCAACGACAACGTCATGATCCCTCCCAAAGGTCTAATTGGGCCCCGGCCCACAAAGGTTATCATCTTCTTTCTTCTTCTTTGTTTATTGTTGCTTTTGCCTTAAAATCTCTTCTTCATCATCCCACCGTTTCTTAAGACTCTCTCTCTTTCTGTTTTCTATTTCTCTCTCTCTCAAATGAAAGAGAGAGAAGAGCTCCCATGGATGAAATTAGCGAGACCGAAGTTTCTCCAAGGTGATATGTCTATCTGTATATGTGATACGAAGAGTTAGGGTTTTGTCATTTCGAAGTCAATTTTTGTTTGTTTGTCAATAATGATATCTGAATGATGAAGAACACGTAACTAAGATATGTTACTGAACTATATAATACATATGTGTGTTTTTCTGTATCTATTTCTATATATATGTAGATGTAGTGTAAGTCTGTTATATAGACATTATTCATGTGTACATGCATTATACCAACATAAATTTGTATCAATACTACTTTTGATTTACGATGATGGATGTTCTTAGATATCTTCATACGTTTGTTTCCACATGTATTTACAACTACATATATATTTGGAATCACATATATACTTGATTATTATAGTTGTAAAGAGTAACAAGTTCTTTTTTCAGGCATTAAGGAAAACATAACCTCCGTGATGCATAGAGATTATTGGATCCGCTGTGCTGAGACATTGAGTTTTTCTTCGGCATTCCAGTTTCAATGATAAAGCGGTGTTATCCTATCTGAGCTTTTAGTCGGATTTTTTCTTTTCAATTATTGTGTTTTATCTAGATGATGCATTTCATTATTCTCTTTTTCTTGACCTTGTAAGGCCTTTTCTTGACCTTGTAAGACCCCATCTCTTTCTAAACGTTTTATTATTTTCTCGTTTTACAGATTCTATTCTATCTCTTCTCAATATAGAATAGATATCTATCTCTACCTCTAATTCGTTCGAGTCATTTTCTCCTACCTTGTCTATCCCTCCTGAGCTAATCTCCACATATATCTTTTGTTTGTTATTGATGTATGGTTGACATAAATTCAATAAAGAAGTTGACGTTTTTCTTATTTGATTTTTGTTGTTGTTGGTTATATTATTGCAACAAAATTAAAGGGGGTAAGGAAGGTCTCGCTATCAAGGGGACTGGCAAAAGGTAATGAATAAGGAAACGGGCAAAAAGAATTATGCCTTTACTCTCTCTTTTAAGGCTTTGGACAGGAATTTAGTTTTGTTTTATGTGTTGTGTTGTTTGTTTGGGTCTGACTGACCCCAAAGGGCAAAGCCAAACCAGAGAAGACTCTTATTAAATATTCCCTCAGAATCATTTATTGCCTCTATCTTTATCTCTCTCTTTCTCACACTCGTGACTGTTTCTCACCTTATGTATGTACTAGTAATAGTTTTTACCACTTTCAACTTTTACAAATAGCATTTGTTTCTGTTTAAAACGGTTGACGGATAGGTAATACCCAAAGTTTTATACACCAAGAGGCGAGGAGTTTTAAGTTTATAGGTCGTTCATAGATAAAAACAATTGTTTGTAGACAGAAGTATATGTCTCTACTCATGACACTTTAAATTTAAGGTTTGATAGAGATGTTTAATGTCTTCTATTTATCGGGTAACCTATTTATAGATTATGCTACAACGATTTCACTCCTATATAAACTCATATGATGCATTTCATCAGTAAGTTTTATCAACATAACTTAAATGAATAAATAACGATAAAAATTGTTTTCAATTTATGTCAGATGCAAACCGCACTAAAAGTCAATAGCACACCGTGTATGGTCGAAGAATCACTAGGCCAGAAACCCTCAAATTTTCCATATAAAACCTTTTGGAGGTGTGATCGATGAATTGGTTTTGATTATTATTTTTTTTGGCTAAAAAATAAAACCATGCATAATTATTAGTTTGATATTTAGAAGAGTCAAATAGAGAAAAAGGGGTAAGTTTTACTGAGAAGAGAGGAAAAGCTGAGCAACCCTTTTGTGATGTATACGAGAATAAATGTTTTTTTTTTATTTCTCTCTTATCTTTTTTTGCCATTCCTCTTTTTCTTTTGTCCCATTTCGCCATTCCTCATAAATACATATAACGTGAGTACTTATGATCAGTCTCGTATATCATAATTGTACATTTATACCTCATTTTCAAGCAACGAAATATCAGTTGATTTGTTGATAGCTTTCATTTCAAATCAACTATTCTACAACCCAGTAGATGTACGTATTGATTTATAGTCGATTGGAGATATCACTTACTTGAATTATAAAATATACAGTGTAATATTTATGATAAATCATTTATTTTCTTTTGACAATTTGATCATAATGATATATATATGAATTTAGTACTAAAAAATAAAGAACGTTTCTTCTTAGAGAAAACAGATGATTTTATATGATATAGTAACAACGACATGATTAGATAAGGGTCACATGATGGCTGCATTTGCCCAACCTATTCTTCATGTTTTTGTTTGGCCGGGCATTAGAGTATTAGGGTTAGGGAGAAATGAGTTGTTTCCGTTTACGAGTTGATTTCTTCTTAATTCTTTTGAGTTGTGGTTGTGTGTTTTTAAAAAACTTGGTTTGGCTATTACTAGAATATTTGGTAACTGTGTAACAGATATTAGTCTGTATAAACCGATTGCAACTAAAATGACATTAAAAACAATTATTCTGTTTCATAAGAGCAAACTTATGTATATTTATACTTACATATATTTGTCAAATTATTTCAATTACTATATGTCTATTTCAATTTGAATTTGGTAGTTAGCTATATATATAGTTGCTATTTGAAACTATTCTTTCACATATTTCATGTATTTTTCCAAAATAATACGTGTAAATAATAGCTAGAAGTTGAGCATGCATATTTATTAGAAAGTTTCAAAATCATTAGTTGTTATTCATCAAATATATATGATAATTTATTAGTATTAATATATGTAATAATTTGTATAAATAGTTATGGTGTTGTATCATCATTGAAATTGATTTAAGAAACAGATACATATGTAATTTATCATGCTGTAAATACGCTAAACGTATAGCAAGTATTAAACGTGTAATTTATAGTGAAATTGGTTATATTTCAATCCAAACAAAGAATACTACTCCCTACCTATTTTGATAGATGTTTTGGTTAAAACAACGCATATTAAAATAGAAATTTTCTTCACAAAAATATGATGTAATATTTTAATTTAACAACTCAAACTACATAGAAAATACTGTATAATCTAAATGATTAGAAAAATTTAAATGTATTTTTGTATAGAAATCTACAAAACAACTTATGTATATTTAAATTTACAAACAATTTATACACTGATTTGTCTATTGAGTAAACAATTACTAACCGATAAAATTTTCGTCAATTCAGCTTAATTAATTGGCTTTATATTTTGTCAGCGGCCCTTTAATTATGTTAGTGGGGCGGTGGAGAGATTAATTAGACGAAAAGTCTTTGGTCAAAATCAATTCCCAATATCAATGCCAATTTTTGGTTTAATCATTGCCATCTTCGACTTTTAAGACAATTTCAATACAACAAAGAATTGTATTATTATGTCCAATAATTAAAGATACTTTACAGATAAATAAAAATTCGGCATTTTAAGTTTGGTTCTTATAATATTTGTATAATGTTATGGTGGTGGTACGTTCTACCACGAAATGATTGTGTCTGCAAGTGGACGATTGAAATGAAAAATAAATAAAGGGTTTGCAACAAATTTACCTCTTTATTTCTAACGGTACGAAACATTGCATTAAAAAGTCTTGGAATTTTTTGCAGACATAAAATGATTTCCTTTTTGGAAATTAAATTTGGGTACACGATGGTAAATGACCCTCTATGTAGTTCAAAATTGATGTTCTAAGTATCTTTGCACTTGTCNAAAAAAAAAAAAACTTTTTTGCACCAAAACATTAAAACCAATAAATAAATCCTGTTAAAAATGAAATTGTAATGCTATCAGTAGTTTATCGATCGTATATGAATCAAATACATATATTGCAATAATGAAATAAACAATAGTTCTAAACTTTTTAAAGTGAACAAATACTAAACGAAACTTGTAAATCTACTATATTTATATTTATATATATACTTAACATCAGACCATGAAAATATTATTACTATACTATTGAGTCGATTTCTTTATTTAACGCTTTGATCGTCTATTGTAGAGGCCAAGTGACCCTATTTCTACATAAATAGAATATCCTACCCTAATTCTACATAAATAGAATATCCTACCCTAATTGGCTACTTCTAAGTCATCTATTCGATCGTTTTCGATGTGAATCAAAGTTCTTACGAAATCGGTTTATAATTCATCCAGTAATCTGTAATGTACTCATATACTACCCAATGATAAAAGGGCATATCCGCCGCATATGTGTTTCTTTTTTGGTCGAAAAATTATTTGTCCTAATTAATCATGATGATCAATGTACCACTAATATAGATATCTATATATACATTTTTTCAGCCATTTTGTGAAATAAATCTTATAGTTGAGACTTATTTACAATGGTTGCCACTGAATTTTAATATTTGTTTTTGATAATTAGAAATATAATCTTCTAATTAAATATTTGATATTTAACAATCATCTCAAAATCTTTCGACTTTAACTACACGATTAATTACTAAAATAAAATTTCTAAAATATTTAATATCATTTAATTACTACAAAATTATCATTTTTGATATTGCTTTTCTGCATGATTATACTAATTTGATTATAATCATCAAACCGTGCCGAGAAATTTGATAGCATTTAATTACTACAAATTTACAAAATATTTAGACAATAATTCATAAACATATCATAAATAAGATCAATCTTAATAAAATAAATGAGTTTTTTTACCGGACGGGTTGGCGGGACGGGTTTGGCAAGACATTACTTAATAACAATTGTAAACTATAAAATAAAAACATTTTATAAATATGTACAATTTGCAAACTTTTATATATATTAATTTAAAAAATAAATTGTTTCCGCGGTGTACCGCGGGTTAAAATCTAGTACATATATATGAAACGTGTATATAAATGGAAGGGACATGAAGAAGAAGGATGGGACAAGATGTTGAAACTTTATATAAGAATGGGTAACATCTTAACATGGCTCACTCATCAACTCTTTCTTCTTCTTATTATTGTTCTTTTTTCCCACTATTTTTGGCTTTCTTGTTTTTGTAATATACCCTTTTCATGTGACTCCCACTTTGTTTGAACGTTAATAATTTGAAACGAATTAGTTGATTATACAAAAATATGAGATTAAGTTGATTGTGATTGCTAAGAAAAATTCTCCATATCATACAATATTCATGGTCACATTAATTTTAAAAATATAGTTTCCCACCTTCATCGTGTTTGACGTAGACGAACGTGTCCATGCTTATATGAATTTAGTAAACTAACTCTAACCTTCAAAACGGAACAACCTTTTTTGGGCTCATTGTTTATACGTTTATCTTTTTGATAAAGTATCCCCTCTTGGCCAGTTTTATCAAAAGTTTCAATGACCCAGATTTGGTACAGCCCATAAATGACCAGTAACAAACCGAGCTAGGCCCGGCTTACCTTTCTCCTACTCAATTTAATTGTTTTTCAGTATATTGGTGAAATCCCTTGCTCGATTCAAGTACTTTTTATATTGATGAAAAATAGTTGATGTTTATAAGTTTATTAGTGGTATAAGTAGAATGAAGAAAATTTCATTAACCCTTTTATAGGAGAATCTTCGAGTAATGGATATTGCTTATATGAAAACTTCTTAAGTTCTAATTGATACAAGCAACTTTTATTGGTTACGTTATTTTTATTTTTGCAATGTGCATTTGCGCTTAGTATTTTGTCTCTTGAATTTCGCTGATCTCGAAATCAGCCAAGATTTCATAAAAGTGTTACACAAAAGTTTATGGTCATAATTAAGAATTTTGACTTGAATATTAGTGTTCCGTTGTGGTTAAACAGAGTCCAAATGGTGTGTTCCAAATCCAGAAGACAAGAAAAGCTGAAATGGTCTGTTTTAACTTTGTCGCAAGATCCTAAGGAGGGACACATAGGAAGAGGGATTCAACAAAGAGACGAAAAGGGAAAAAGAAAGCTCGGCGAGATAAACAACCTAGGCGCATGTTTGGCTATTAAGTTCATTGTACTTTAGTTTATTCGCTTGAGTTTATTAGTGTCTCCTTACAATAAATTAGGCAGTAATTCAAGTGACATGGATAATAACAGCATGAGCAGCAGTTCTGATGATGAGAGAGGGCGATTATCAAGCTAGAAAGTCATTGAAAACTAAAGGTAAAGGCATCTTCTAAGAGCATATCCTAAGCAAGAGAGGTCATTTATATAAGGAATGCTAAATATAATAACATGTTCATATTTGTAAAGAGTTTGCTGATTTCAGGCACTGGTGGAGAGCCTCTCGCAGAGAATGATGATCCTGTCAATGTGAGCAGAAGTTCTGATGATGAGAAAGAAGACCACTATCAAGCTAGAAAGTCAGTGAAAGCTAAAGATAAAGGCATCTTCTAAGAGCACATTCTAAACAAGAGATGTCATTTATCTATTTTGTAGGGAATGCTAAATATAATAACGTGTCTAGATTTGTAAAGGGTTTGGTTGATTTCAGGCACTGGTGGAGAGCCTCCCGCAGAGAATGATGTCCTGTCAATATGAGCAGCATGAGCAGAAGTTCTAATGATGTGAAAGAGGACCACTATCAAGCTAGAAAGTCAGTGAAAGCTAAAGGTAAGGACATCTCCTAAGAGCATATTCTAAGCAAGAGAGGCCGTTTTTCTAAAAATCATATCCAGCAATTGTACCTTCTTATTGTGTGTAGACGCATAGTAGAGACGATCTTATTGTGTGGAATAATATGTTGTTCCAAATAGACCCACGCTTTGCCGCAGAGCTGTGCAACCACTTTCTTACGCGTCAAATAAATGAACATGTTTTGTACATAGTAATTTTGTTTCTTTACGTATATTTTTTGTATTCTAATTCTTTATTTCTATCGTTTTTTTCTCCTTATTACTACATTACTATTTATGTAACGAAGTTATTTGCATATTTATCGACAAAAATTATATATAAAGTACAGTAAAAACTCTATAAATTAACAATGCTCAGATCATAAAATTTATTAATTAATGTATAATAATATTAGGAGTTTGCCATAAATTATAAATATTTAGTGGTTTTTTTACCGGGTTTAATTTGAGTCGTGATTTGGTGTATATTTCTATTCCATCAAACATTAATATGAATTCCAAATTACACATATTCAACATCAATCCGATTAATATCTAAACTGCAATCTGATTTAAATTGGAGGGATCGCGAATGGTAATTAAATGTGTTATTTTCAACACCTAACTTTGGACCAATGTCTGCAGAGGTAGTTGGACGCGGGTATCGATAATTTTTTTTTGTAGCCCGAGCTTGGGTCTGATAATGACACTCGTCTTTTTTTACTTATGGTTTGTTATTGGTCCAATCTCACGTTCGGATTCAAACTACTAGTATTGGTGTATTACGTAGAATAAATGACTCAATATTCAATCAGACGTCATATCGAACAACTCTCAATATTCTCTAATCTCTATACCGAAAATATATATGTTCCTAATTAACTAATAATACCAAGCATTCAAAATATTCGACCCGGCCCAAAACCAAAAGCATGCTTCAAAAACCAAAATATATGATAAATCTAGCCACAGTATATACGGATTATAAATTGTTTTTGGTACGTCTGTAAACTTTTTAGGGTTACATCGATCATTTGGGTAGTGAAATCAATCATCCGCCTAAACGGAATACTTGAAATTTATGGTATACCTGTTAATCTACTTCTATAGAATATCAGGTGCATTGACTAATTAAGCAATTTTTAAATACCATCTAATAAGCATTTTCGTTGTATAGTGGAGTATGTTTTAAAGGTGTGCTCCTGATTACATAATTATACGTAACTAATAAACTACTATTTTAAAATTTTGGTACGGCCGGTCTCAATAGAAATTTAGACGGATTCAATCATCCAAAAAGATGATATGATTTAAATTAATGATGTGTTACTAAATAGTAAATTGAAGAAAGGGTTCTTTAACGTTGCTTTCACATAAAATATGCCTAGCTAGACACACACACATATATCTTTTCTGTATAAATCTCGAGATGAATCATATCTTTGGCTTTCAAAACAAGGGTATCTCATATTAAAAAAAAACGTGAGCCCACTAATTAATATGGTCACTTCAATTCAAATTCTCCTACTCTCTCTCTATATATCTCTCCCGCATGTGTGTGTTTAGTGTTTACACATGCGTTCGCTCATCTCTCTCTATATAACATAATTCATTTCTCTAAACTTATCCATCCTCCTTCTGTTTCTCCTAAAATGGTGAAGGAGTCCCAGAAAATCGTGGCCGTAGATCAAGACATTCCCGTGATAGATATGTCCTTAGAGAGGTCACGAGTGTCCATGCAGATAGTAAAAGCTTGCGAGACCTCTTTTTGGTTTGATTCTTGGAGCTCTCTTGGTTGTATCATCGAGAAGCTTGGCGAACGCGGGTACATTGATCTTGGCATACCAAAAACAGCCACAGTTGGGGAGGTAATGGCAATGCAAAGAAGAAGACATCACAGAACCGGGCTGCTGAATCAGATCGAGGAGGAAATAACAAAACAGAGAATGTGTAACATAGCTGGAGAGAGGGATATTGCTCTCTGGAAAGGGGAAAAAGACTCTTATCGTAATAAGTTCGTGACTAGCGAGACGTGGCGGCAAATCCGTAACGCTAAGCCTGAGATGGAGGGGTACAAGGGAGTATGGTTCTCTCATTCCACACCCAAATACTCTTTCATCACATGGTTAGTTTCAAAAAACAGAATGGCAACAGGAGACAGAATGGTTTTGTGGAATCAACACGTGAACACAAGTTGTAGTCTCTGTGACGAGCCAATGGAAACTAGAGACCATCTCTTTTTCGTTTGCACTTACTCAAGAAAGGTATGGGAGGATATAGCAAAGCCAATTCTTCAGCACAGGTTCTCATTGGACTGGAAGGACATTCTAAATTACGTTTGCGAAAGGGATTCAGATAAAACAAGAAACTTCATCATCAAACATGTGTTCCAAAACACTATCCATTCGGTGTGGGGTGAAAGGAATGCAAGAAGACATGGTGAACAACCATCTCCGGTGGGGAAGCTGGTTAAGATGATAGACAAAAATATGCGCAACAAACTGAGTACAATCCGGTGTGGAGGAAGACTCACATATGAAGATGGACTTCAGTTTTGGTTTGCTTCAAGACAGAACCTAATCTAATGTGTGGATTGATTAGCTTATGGAAAAAATTATGCATTAAGTTGTAGAACAATGTTGTAATTTTACCCATCCTTTTTTTGAATATAATTTAACAGCTATTCAAAAAAAAAAAAAAAAAAAAAAA
>Ga0041059_1002651_pt1 | contig 13133 bp, 11 predicted proteins | sample AraColnosormetaG_FD_56232 | JGI IMG/M metagenome (GOLD analysis project Ga0041059, IMG submission 56232) | Arabidopsis roots microbial communities from North Carolina, USA - Col MF nosort | ecosystem: Host-associated > Plants > Roots > Unclassified | place: USA: North Carolina | collected... | reverse complement strand
TTTTTTTTTTTTTTTTTACTCACACAGTCTGCAACTGAGGAGGGCTGAAAAATGAGATTGGTATTGGACCATTAAGTTGGATCCCTTCCATCCTTCTGCGAAGAAGAAAACCCTTTGTTCTTAGAAAGTATACACATGGGAGATAAATGGAGAACAAGACAGAGACAGAGATGTTCATACAATGTTGATAGGGAGGGTAATGAAGAGATCCATGATGGAATGGGTGAGAAATCCAAAGTGTTATTGCTCACATCCCTGTTACATTTACAATCACATCATGGCATTAGATTGGTAAAGAATGAAGGTTTGAGATTGGTAGTGATGATAAATGTAAAAAACTTACAATGTGTAGAGACTGGTCAAGCTGGTTAAATTTGGAAGAGTACCAGTAAATCTGTTGTTGGCCAAGTACCTGAAATGTATTCAACTACAAATTCTTGTACCTCATTTTCATTTATTTTCAACAAACAAAAGAACAAATCTTTAGTTGCTCACTTACAGTTCGTTAAGATTTGTGAGATTGTTAAGATATGAAGGAATATCTCCAATGAGTTTGTTCCTATCAAGGCGTCTAGAACCAAGAAAAAACACATAAGAATTATAGACGTTAGGATAAATAAAAAATTTGAACTATATATATTACTACTTACAACACCGTCAACGTTTTAACGAGACTGAGGGTCTCTGGAATTTCGCCCGTGAATTGGTTTCCATCGAAGAGGCTATCGATAAAACAACGAACAATGCAGTCACTTTGTTAGTTACTTACTCACAACTTATGAAATCTCTCAGCTATATAATGTAATATGAAGCTTACACATGTATTAAACTCATGTTTGAGCTGAAAAGTTCTTTTGGGATATTGCCTGAAAGCTTGTTTTTTCCAAAATGACTACAAGAAAAAAGCAAAGGAGAGTCAGATCAATTACTATATTAGAAGGAGTGATTATAATAAACGGAAGTGAAAGATTTGGGATTATATATACAAATGCTTAGTTTGAAGAAGCATGTCAAGTCCAGGTGCAGAAGTCCCATTAGAAACTGGAAGCTCTCCTTCAATCTGATTGTCAGCTATATCAAACCAATATAGTTTTGATAACAGGCCAATTGAAGGCGGAATTGTTCCACTAAATTTATTTAAATTTAGGGAGCTGTATTGAGGAAACAAAAATTAATACTAATGGTTTTAGAGAATGCAATTGACTGTTTATAATAACATGAATCCACAGAATCTTACAGATATATAAGTTCTTTTAGAGTTCCAATGGACTCAGGGATTTGACCACTGAAACTACATCCCACAAGGATCCTGGAGAGTAAAAAGAGTTAGATAAAATAAGAGATAAGACAAAGTGATACATAAGTTGTGTACTAGAGATTTAATGATAGTGTGTTTCCTTACAAGTTCCTTAACTTCCCAAGGTTACCGATGTTTGGTGGAAGCGGTCCGGACAATTTAGGATTGTATGACAAATCCCTACAAAGATTGGATAATAAGATGAAAACAACCAAAAACCATTTTTATGTGAAAGGAAAAATAGAAAGAAAAAGAAAGACATACAAGATCCGCAACTCGGACAAGAACGATATATCGGCAGGAAGCTTTCCTTCCAAGTCAAGGTTACCTAGTGATCTACAATAAGCAACACAACATTAAAAGTCTGCAGAGCATTATTGGAAGAAGCAGCAACAATTTACAGAGCCTTACATTGAAACGACGCGGTCATTTTGACATGTAATTCCAACCCAATTGGTTCCACAAGGATCAGAGCCTTCCCAACCATCAGGAGGAGTGGTCCATTCACTCTTCAGAGCATTTAAAGCAGAAGCTGCACCAATATTCAAGATTAGGAAAAACTCTGTTCATCATCTATATGGTTGTATATGTATATATCCACACACACTCACCGTCTAAACCATTCGTGAGTGCCGAAACAGAACAAATTTGGAAGAAAAACAAGATCAGGAGCAAAGAGGCTCCAGTTCTTGAACTCATCTTCAAACCCAAAAAGAACCTCTTATCACTTCCTCTGTTTTCTGATCCTATCTCAAAATAATCTAAGAAAAAAGCATGTGCTCTACACAAAGGTTTGACGAATCTCTTAATAAAAATTATAATCTCTCTTTCAAAAACATGTAAACAATAATGTTAACAAAAAGAAGACGAAGACTTTGAACAAATAGAGTTAAAAAAAAAAGTATATCAAAAGAAGAAAATAGGAAGAGGACCATAAGAAAAAACTTGGTCAACTTAAAACAGCTGATAATGGGATATAAAGGTTTCACAATTGGGAAGAGTTGTTAAATGGAAATGTCAATTGAGTAATGGGAAGGAACAATTTATGAAACAATACATTAAAGTATACATATGAGTTGTCGTGATGCGAAACTAAAGTAGGACCCTTATTTATCTACTGTATTAAATACACTCATTATTGATTACAAAAAAAAATATCTATAAACTTCAAAAACAAAGAATAAAATATGATTTTGTTTGCCCAAATCGTTAGATCTCAGAAAGAGAGACTTGTGGAATATAGTTGTGGTCATCAACTATGCAGTGATATGTTTTTTTTAACAACCAAGATTGAATAAAGTCATGGTCGTTGCCTCGTTGGAAAAATGAGGACAAGCCATTTTCCAACTTGATATACTAATACTAATTACAACAACAGTGATGATGATGATGATGATGATTTGATGAAATATTGACTAGAACTTCAAAACTAATTATTTAATAATCGAGTGGGTATGCAAAACATATATAAATAAATGTGAGCTATGAGAAGAAGATGTGTAACTAATTTGTGTTGTGTCAAGCTTACAAGGACCAAACCTTTAAATTTGGCTATTGATGAACTTTATTACCAAGCTAGGGGAGACTAAGAGAGTACAAGTAGCAAGGACAACAACAACAACAAGAAGTGGAGAAACATCATAGCAATGTTGTAGTGGTAGGATCAAGCTATTGATGTATGTCAACATAATGTTTTGTCGATCAACTTGATAGTGGACTGAAACTGTTAGTGTCCACAAGCTACACTCGTGCAACTACGTGTGTTTAGGGGATACATATATACACTCAAATACTCTACGCGTTAACTACGTTATATGTTAAGGCTTTGAATGGATGTTACGGGCGGAGCGGACTAAACCATGTTGTCAGCTCCATACCAAATTTATTTCTACAGTATGTAAAATCAGTAGCTAGTTTGTCTACGGCGATTTTTTTTTTTTTCGGTCCACAGACTACAGTTTATGAATGGTAAACAACAAGAGATCCAATCCCGCAAATGGTTTTGTCAGTCCGCCGTGGCCATTTGAAGCCTAAGGTGCACCTCACCACTTACATTTGCTAGAATAGCAATTTGTGTATTGACTGGGTCTTAATAATCAGTTTGGATATAGATTGATCTAGCGATTCATTATTTTTGGAATTTTCTATGATATCTCTCAACAACTTCAAAAACGTTCAACAAGACTTGTGGAAAAGTCTTGAATAACTTATTAAACATGTGTTTTACAAGCATAATATCTCAAGGAAGATTAATTACAACTCCTAAATTATGGTATTGCCGGAATCACAAAGTTCTGGTGCAACAGTAACATTACCTAAGATGTATAAAGCTCATCAAATTCAATGTCTTAGAAAGGAAAGAATGTTGCCAGGGATGGATTCTCAAATGGTTTACTAGCTTTGAACCTGAAGATGTGAAGAACTTGATACATCATACACGGCTGCCTTCATAGCTACTCTGGTAGCTATTCTTGAGATCAGGATCTGTTTGGGTTGCAAAACAGTCTCTGGAATCAAAATAGTCATTGAATATAGTGTTCCGATTATCTAAAAGTGTTGTTGGTTAACTTGGATTTCCTTCCAGACTGAATCCAACTCCTCCAGTGGTTCAACCTCCGTGATTTGCAAATTGTTGCTTCTTTGTTTCCGATTAACTGGAATACTATATCTAATATTGAGATCACAGAAAACGTACATCGTTTCTGTTCTTGTCCAAAATTGTTTCTCTCTCTCTCTCTCGCCTGAATAGTTTCTGAAGAGTCAGGTTTCTTCTTTGTTGTTTCACTTTCTCGGTTTGTCCGATGATCGTCTCTTCTCCCAATTTTATGGGCCTATTGGGCCTTTTTACTTCACAATTTATGGGCTTTCGTATCAAAAATACAAAATAAACAAAAAAATAATTTACGGGTTAAAACTTAAAACCCCACGATTGGAATGGGTGCAAAATAAACCAGTCCTAAAAAGTAAAAACTGACAAATGAAAGAGATTTGAGAAACTTAAAAGCATACAAATATGAACTATACCCATAATGGAAAGCTAATAGAGTTAAGACTTAAGAGGAACAAATGAAAGAGATTTGGAAGGTCGATCCCATGGCGTCCACCACCATGGTCAAATGGTGATGTATTTGAGTACCTTGGCAAAGAGATTCGGAAGGTCGATCCCATAGCCGTGTTTTCCTTATGATGTACCTTGGCAAACACGGCAATCAAATATACCCTCACAAACTCGAAATGCATCACCATTTGACACTTCCAAACCAAAAGGATAAAGAAAATTAGCTAAACAGCGTAAGAAGGATCACAAAATATTCTAATTTCATGAACACATTTTTTTTATTTCATGTTAAGAAAATGAGCCACTATATACAGAGGAAATTCAATTAAAATAAAAACAAGAAAAACAACCCAACACACATAAGGAAAACCCGAAAACAACCTTCAACATGCATGATAAATATTTAAACATGATTTACATTTACAACATAATAAATTATTTCTAGTGATAATATTTGGATGTCCTGAGCTCTCTTTCTTATGTTTAGCCTGATTTCATCCATTTGTCCATCCTTCATCTGGTCAATGAAAATATCATACATTTGAGCTTCTGCTCCCTCATCAACTTGCGTTTTCTCTTATGTTTCTAAACGGCCACAGAGTCCACATTATAAATAAACTTCTTAAATAGATCTTTGATTGTTTGGAGGGTAGAAAATGATGAACTGTGTTTGATTGCTGAGCAGAAACTCGGCTTGTTCCCTACCTCCCCACACACTGGATTATTTGCCAATCTGTAGATATACAGCAACACAGATAACCAATAGATCGAACAAAGAAGTCATATTGCATGATTTGTGACAAATATACATACATTACTTTGATGTGTTCATTAGCTGCTTGTTTATAACCAGTTATGTTATTGTATCTTAAACTAACTAACTCCAACTGTTTGCTATAGTTGGTACCAAAGTCCAAGGTTCCGTTTATCCAATTCCGCTTAAGGTTACTGCGTAAGTAAAAAAGTGAGGCATCTCAATCAGTAAAAATTTCACAAGTCGATTAATTCCAGTCAAAGTTTCATGTAATACTGTTTTTACTCACACAGATTGCAATCGAATAAGACTGAAGAAGGAAATCGGCACTGGACCTATGAGTTGGATCCCTTCCATCCTTCTGCCAAGTAGAAGACCATTTCTTCTTTGTAAGAATGCACATCCATATATATTTAGAGAGAGAGTGAGGGAGACTGAGATCAGAGAGGTTCATACATTGATGTCAGGTTGCGTAATGAAACGATCCATGATGGAACGAGTGAGAATTCCAAAGTGTTATTGCTCACATCTCTGTTACAAAAAAATAACATCATGGCATTAGTTTGGCTAGTAATGATAGTTTAAAAATAGTAATATTAATGGTAAAATGAGCAGCAAACGAGGATGATAAATATTGAAAACTTGCATTTCGTCGAGATCGGTCAAACTGGCTAAATTTGGAAGACTGCCTGTAAATTTGTTGTTGCACAAGTGCCTGAAATGAATTCAACTTACTTACCTCATTTCGCTTATAATATTACAAATACACAACAAAAGGTACACTTACAGTTGGTTGAGACTTGTGAGATTATTAAGACTTGGAGGAATATCTCCACTTAATCGATTCGTGTCAAGGCGTCTTTAACAAAAGAAATAACATTATATGAGATTAAAATTGTTAGGGATCGGATGAATAAGCCTTTTTGTAACAATCTTTTACTACTTACAAGACTAACAACGTTGTAACGAGGCTGAGGCTTTCTGGGATTTTGCCTGTGAATTGGTTATTATTGAATAGTCTGTCGAAAAACAACAAACCATGCAATCACTTATATAGTTACTACTCTCAAGTGGTGCAAAATCTTTAGCTTTCGCTAGTGGGCCATGAAACTTACACATGTATCAAACTCATGTTTGAGTTGAAGAGCTTTTCTGGGATATGGCCCGAAAGCTTATTTTTCCCAAAATGACTGCATGAGAAAGTGAATGTGAGTTCGAGATTAGTTAGTATGAAAAAAAAAAGTGATTATATAACAATAAATGGAAAAAATTGGATTATGTACAAGTGCTGAGTTTGAGTAAGCATGTCAAGTCCAGGTGAAGAAGTCCCATTAGATATTGGAAGCTCTCCTTCAATCTGATTCTCAGCTATATCGAACCAATCTAGTTTTGACAACCGTCCAATGGATGCCGGGATTGTTCCACTAAATTTATTTAAATTCAAAGAGCTGTATGGAGGAAACACAAATTAATTACATAGGGCATTTCCAAGTTCCAACCACACTCTATATATATATATATATATATATATCTCTAAAATAGAGTAAATAATAGGATTGCTTTATATTTAGAGTAACTCCATTGGCAGAGACACTCTCGAATTTCAACTCGGCCAACTATTTTAGAGTAAGAAAGAAAGTAATATATTAGAGAGAAACTTTACTCTATTTTAAAATAAATAAAAATAGAAAAATACATTGAAGATGATTTAATGGTTATTTAGACTACAATTGAAAAATAGACTATTTATAATAACTTGAAGCAACAAAATCTTACAGATTTATAATTTGTTCTAGAGATCCTATAGAATCAGGGATTTGACCACTAAGACCACATCCCACAAGGATCCTGGAGAGTGAAAGATAGTTAGTTTAAGATATGCAATAGAAAAAGGATGTTACAAATGGGTCATGCATGATAATGTTTGCTTACAAATTCTTTAACTTCTTAAGGTCACCAATGTTGGATGGAAGTGGTCCAGTCAATCCAATATTGAATGATAAATCTCTAAAACATTGGATCATATGATGAGAACAACATCCATTTCTTGTATGGGAAGATGAAGAAAAAGACTTACAAGATTTCCAATTCTGACAAGGCTAAAATATACTCAGAAAGCGTTCCTTCCAAATTGTGGTTAACTAGTGATCTGCAACCAACATCATATCGTTAGAACTCTGCAAAGAATTAAATGGAAGAAGCTGGAAAAATAAAAAATAAAAGTTGTTACATTGACACGACGCGGTCATTGGTACATGTAATTCCAACCCAATTGGTTCCGCAAGGGTCAGAGCCTTCCCAACCTTTCGGAGACCTGGTCCATTCATTCTTCATACCTCTTAAAGCAGAAGCTGCACTAGGTTATAAATAATTCAATGATTTAGAAATTCTTATATCAGAAAAACCCTAACCATCATCTATATACGTACCGTCGAAAACATTAGTGAGTGCAGAAACATAACATTTTTGGAAGAAAAACAAGATCAGGAGCATACAGGTTCTAATTCTTGAACTCATCGTCAAATCTACAAAGAATCTCTTCTCACTTCCTTTGCTTTTAATTGTATCAAAAAATGATCTATGAAAAAGCAAGTGGTGTACACAAGTTAAATAAATAAAAGAAAACTGCCTGGCTTTCAAAACATGTAGACAAGAAAGTTTACAAAGAGTAGAATTTGAACAAATCATGTCGATTTTAATAAGATAAACGTGGGATACAGCTAATAATGGGATTTGAAGAAGGTTTCAATTCAAAGAGGTAGGGAAGGAACACATATTAGCTGTTGCTGAAGAAGTGAAACTAGCGAGGGAAACATAAGACATGATACGAGATAATTTGTTTTCCCCAATAAGAAAGAGACTTGTGGAGTAGCATCATGGTCATCGATTATGCAGTGACATGGTATAAAGTCATCCGTGGACGAAAAAATCAGCACAAGCATTTACCAGCTTGACATAGTAATTGCAACATTGATGATGATTTGATTTGATTTGATATTTATTTTGACCAATACTCCCATATTAGTTATAAAATAACCTAGTGTTTATTTTAAAACACATATATACGTTGTCTTATATTCTTTCTTTAGAATGATTATCAACCGTTTTTCTTTACTTTTTTTGGCTAAACTTCGTTGCGTGCTTCTAATCACGTCTATCCTAAAATAAAATAAAATAAAAAGAGAGACACTATTGATCTATCTATCCTATATAGTGTCTAGGTTCATTGGTCATTGTACACTGGTATTACTATAAACAAGTTTAGTAGATTGCATTTCTATTTTCAGTTAAGGGTTTCGGTTTAGCCCAAGTTTGAGTATGTATATAAACCGCCCCATGTATATTTTCCCTAAGTAATGAGAATGAAAGTTATTTTGGTTGTTTAGTAAAATGGTATCATAGCTAAAAGATTTCATCAAACTTTTCTCGATCCCTAACTTTCTCGAAAAATCACTTAATTTTCTTGGAAAAATTTATTCGATTCTCATTCAGTTCTGCTTCAATCTTCTTCGCAAATCCATCTTGTGTCGTCTCTAAGCTTCGTTCATCTCAATCCTATGCGATTCATATAAGTGTTGTATGTTATTATTGACAAAGAGTATACACATATATATACTTGTACAAGGGAGAGTTACTAGGGTTAAGCATTTACAATGGTTTCCATATACAGAGATACGGAACATCATAGTAGTAATGAAGTGATCTTGGATTTTCCTTTACACGCTTCCTCAAGATGGAGGGGGAGCTGCCACTCTAATCTTGTTCTTTAGTTCAACAAATCTTGTCCTTGTGAGTGGTTTGTAGGGCCCGCCCTGAATTTTTGGGGGCGTAAAAATTTTTTAAGGGAAAAAAAAATTGAGGGCCAATTTAAAAGAAATAAATAATTGGGGACCCTTTTTGTAAAGAAAAAATTTCCAATTTTTTAGGGGTCACAATCAATTGTTTCTCCTTGCACTGTTCGGTCCTGGTGGTTTGTGTGAGAATGTCCCCGAGTTGATATTTGGTGTTAACGTGAGCGACTCGGAAGATGTCTTATTGAATGTAGCCTCTGATGAAGTGATAGTCGATGGCAATGTGTTTCATTCGCGAATGAAAAACCGGGTTAGCGCAAAGAAATGTTGCTCCAACGTTGTCGCAGTAGATAACTGGGTTTTTTTCCAGATTCAAGTAATGTAGCTAATCCAACAACCGTCATTTTTTTTTTGGTAGAATGAGGGAGACTGCGTCTCCCGTTTTATTAAAAGAAAATTAAAAAATTACACTTGGACATGTCTCGGGTACGAAACCCCCGCTACATCATCTAACAAAATAGAACTAACAACATCGGGCCTAGACTCCAACAAATGCAAACATAGGAGTAAAGAGAAAGCATAGTTCGTTAATCCATCGGCAAGATGATTAGCTTCCCTATACACATGAGAGATTCGGACTATCCAGTCTTTCGATAAAAAGCCATAGCACAAACGTATTAGAAATGACAAGGGATGAGAATCCGCAATTACTCTATAGTCGTCTAGGAATGACAAGACGAGAATCCAACAACCGTCATAGTCGTCATAAAAACAATCTCTTATCTATATTACGTACTAATTACTCTCAGACTCTCACCTTACCCTCAAATTGTGGTCGAAATCAAACAACGTGACAGTCTCTCTCAAGTACGTTACTCTCACGTGTTAATGACCCTCTCCTTTTTAAAAAAAAAAATAATTTTTTAAAAAAATTGTGTACTAGGATTAATGTTTAAAAGAATATTTTTTATTAATGAGACCGATAGAAACCCCACTGGTCCAGAAATTTTCTTCCTTTTACTCTCCTCCTAAGAATATCTTCTTCTTAATTTATCTCTAGCTAGTAACGCCTCCTTAAAAGCCGATGCTGCTTCTGAGCCAGCTCTCATCACAACACTAAGCAGTAGAAGAAATTCAAAAAACAACATGGATGATCATGAAACCCCTCTTTTGTCCAAGGACTTATCATCATCATCATCATCATCATCATCATCATCATCTGTGGTGGTTTCATCTTTGAAATGGATATTGAAAGTTGTAATGTCTGTGATTTTTGTGACTTGGGTTGTGTTCCTTATGATGTATCCTGGATCACTCGGTGATCAAATCCTCACAAACTGGAGAGCAATCTCCTCCAACACTCTCTTTGGCCTCACAGGTACCATCACTTGCTTCGTTTTCTCCGAAATTTTCCAAAAGCATTGCTAATTTCACTCTCTGATTATCTTAAATTGTAGGAAGCATGTTCTTAATTTTCAGTGGTCCGATTCTTGTCATCGCCATCTTGGCTTCTCTCTATCTGATAATCTCAGGGGAAGAGACGGTTTTCACTAAGTACGTACGGTTGAGATTTCTTTTAACTATTCTATTGATTTGATTGTGTTGCTTACAATAATTAAGCATATTAATAATATATGTGTGTTTCCGTGATTGTGAAGGAAGAAGATAACGAAATTCCCGAGGTTTAGGCTATGGACATTTCCTGTTCTTGTGGATGGACCATTTGGAGTTGTTTCTGCAGCTGAGTTTCTTGGAATTATGGTCTTCTCTGTTTTTTTCCTTTGGGCTATCTATGCTTATACCTTGAGGAATCTCAACGTTCTTGACTACTTCCACGTGCTTCCCAATAACAGAAGGTTCTTAAACTCATTTTCTTCTTTATCCCATCTTAGCTTTTTGTTTCATTCCAATCATTGGTTTTTTGTTTGTGTGTGTGTGTGTGAACAGTATTTTTCTGTTGGAGTTAACGGGTCTGCGTTTTGGGATGATTGGATTGTTGTGTATGGTGTTTTTGTTTCTTCCAATCTCGAGAGGCTCTATTCTTCTCCGGCTTATTGATATCCCTTTCGAGCATGCTACAAGATACCATGTTTGGCTTGGTCATATCACCATGACTTTCTTCTCTTTACATGGCCTCTGTTATGTTGTTGGATGGACCATTCAAGGTCAACTTTTAGAGCTTGTAAGATTCTTGCAACATCATCCTAGTTGATCTGATATATAAGTATAGTGTCGATACCAATTGGTTTTGAGATGGAAACCCGCAATGTCATTTCTACTTTTTCCTCTCAGTTATTTGAATGGAAAGCTACTGGAATCGCTGTTTTACCCGGAGTTATCAGTCTAGTGGCTGGTTTACTCATGTGGGTCACATCGCTTCACACCGTGAGAAAGAATTACTTTGAGCTCTTCTTCTACACACATCAACTATACATTGTCTTTGTCGTCTTCTTGGCACTTCATGTTGGTGACTACTTATTCAGTATAGTTGCTGGAGGAATCTTTCTCTTCATTCTAGACCGCTTCTTGAGGTTCTACCAATCAAGAAGGACTGTTGATGTTATCTCTGCAAAGAGTTTACCTTGTGGAACTCTTGAACTTGTCCTTTCAAAACCACCAAGTAACAGCTCTGTTTTTTCTCTGTAGATGAGAGTCCTCTACCTCCAATCTAGAGCATTTACTGACCATTTTCCTCTCTTATTCTACCAGATATGCGATACAACGCGCTTAGCTTTATCTTTCTTCAAGTGAAGGAACTGTCTTGGTTACAGTGGCATCCTTTCAGTGTTTCATCAAGTCCTCTAGATGGGAACCATCATGTTGCGGTTCTTATAAAAGTTCTTGGTGGATGGACTGCAAAGCTTAGGGATCAATTGTCAACTCTATATGAGGCAGAAAATCAAGACCAGCTTATTTCTCCTGAGTCATATCCCAAAATCACAACTTGTGTGGAGGGACCTTATGGCCATGAATCTCCATACCACTTAGCGTAATGCATTTCGTCTACATGAATTGTTTCAATACAGTAAGCTTTAGCTTTACTCAAGAAAGCTTTATTTGCGAGTGCAGGTATGAGAACCTGGTATTAGTAGCAGGAGGAATCGGGATTACGCCTTTTTTTGCCATCTTAAGCGATATCCTACACCGTAAAAGAGATGGGAAAGATTGTTTACCTGGTAAGGTTTTAGTTGTATGGGCCATTAAAAACTCAGACGAGCTCTCTCTGCTCTCAGCAATTGACATACCTTCCATTTGCCATTTCTTCTCTAAGAAACTAAACCTTGAGATTCACATATATGTCACTCGACAATCCGAGCCTTGCTTGGTAAGTCTTACATAACTCTTTTGGGAGCTGCAATAGGCCTTACTTAGTTTTTGAACTCTTCAATGTTCCATGGTTATACAGGAAGATGGGATGGTTCACAAGGTGGTGCATCCTTCTGTCAAAACACCATGGACCAACGGATGTTCCATGTCGGTTTTAGTTGGTACAGGGGATAACATATGGTCTGGACTCTATCTAATTATCTCCACCATTGGGTTTATTGCAATGATCACATTGGTGGACATCTTTTACATAAACAAGTACAACATAACAACATGGTGGTACAAGGGACTTCTGTTTGTTGTTTGTATGGTTGCAAGTGTGTTGATTTTTGGAGGTCTTGTGGTTGTTTTCTGGCATCGCTGGGAACACAAAACCGGTGAAGTGGAAGCAAATGGCAACGACAAGGTAGATTTGAATGGAGAAGAAACCCATAATCCATCTGCAGCAGAGCTTAAGGGCTTGGCAATAGAAGAAGATGTCCAGAATTACACCACTATTCGTTATGGCACCAGACCGGCCTTTAGAGGTATACACTACAAAATTAGCGGTGTCAAGTCCAGTTATCTCGTTTTTTTATTTATAAAATTATAGAAACTGAAATCATTCGGAACGGTTTGACACGGTTTCGTTCGGTTCTTGAATCCGACTTTTGGTGTAGATATTTGGCTCGATTCGGTTAAGTTAAATCTTTGATTGGTTCATGTAATATTTTTATTTTGTAATTGCAGAGATATTTGAGTCATTGAATGGGAAATGGGGGAGTGTGGATGTTGGAGTGATAGTATGCGGTCCAGCGACTCTTCAGACGACCGTAGCCAAAGAAATACGGTCACATAGCATCTGGCGATCGGCGAATCATCCTCTTTTCCACTTCAACAGCCACAGTTTCGATCTCTAACGATGCT
>Ga0041059_1002650_pt1 | contig 13136 bp, 16 predicted proteins | sample AraColnosormetaG_FD_56232 | JGI IMG/M metagenome (GOLD analysis project Ga0041059, IMG submission 56232) | Arabidopsis roots microbial communities from North Carolina, USA - Col MF nosort | ecosystem: Host-associated > Plants > Roots > Unclassified | place: USA: North Carolina | collected... | reverse complement strand
TTTTTTTTTTTTTTTTTGTTCAAATCTGTTAAAAGTTAAGAAGTTAAAACCATTAAGGACTTTGAACCACCATAGATCGGGTTTGTGATCAAAACTTTCATCCCACTATCTCATGATTCTCCATGTTTTCAGAAAACATATTTTAAACTTCAATTTAAATCTTTCCTAGCTTATGAAAGTTTGAATGAAGTATTTATTTAGAATTTAAGAGACTTTATAAAACGGGAAAGCCACATTAACGTAAAGCTTTACTAGCTTAGCTTAGCGTTACATTATTACCAACCACACAAGAAGATTGAAAACATAAACAAAGAAAATCCGAAAATTCAAAACACACAAAAGCCCAAATCTTAAAAGGCCCAAATCCTAAAACACGACCCGACCCGACTTATGTGAAGCAATAGATCAACGATCTCCATATCAAGAGCTCTGATCAACAATGGCCGCCACAACATCCTTGGACTCCTTCAGAAGCTTGATACTGTTCTTAAGCTTCTCCCTCTTGCTCGCCACCGACGGATACTCCTCCAGCATCTTCTCAACTACTCCTCCACTACTTGAATTCACCAATTCCGCCACGATCTCCTCATGTAATTGAATGTTCACAAGATGCCGACAATGTCACCATCAATCAAACTTAGCAGTGGATGAGTCCTGAAGAGTAAATCTTCCTGCACCCTAGCTTCTTCATATGTCTCTTCTCCTATACGGTTTCTAACACAGATGTAACCTAGTCCGATACTCACATCATCTGCAGTTACTTTCTGCAGGAGACCTTCAGGAGCCATGTCAGCCTTTGTCACAACAGCCAGAGTCCGTTCACCAGTTTTGTCAACTTGTCTTGACATGCGAATGGATTCGCATGTGGTGAAGTCGACCGTAGCTGACAGAACATTGAGGATTATTGATTCTTGAGGCTCGATGTACTTCATGATCATCCTAGAAATCTGTTCGTAAATATTCTCCGGTTGTCCATTCACTGGAACTCGAGTTATACCGGGAAGATCGACCATCGTAAGATCTGGGACATTGTTCTTCTTAACACTGAGGGTCAGGGGAGTGTCTGAAACTCCTTCACCAGTTCCTGCAGCACAGGTAGACAAAACTGGTTAGTATCAAACACACAACACTCTAAAGTTCCATCATATAGCAAAAGTAGGGTAAGCAGCATTAAAAATATCAGATGAGTAAAGACCAGTCTAGGAGATCCAGAAACATTAAACACTTTTAGACAACTTGTATTCAGGTATATATTACACATCTAACTAATGACTTCTATGGTAGGTAATAACAGTAAGAAGTTTCATTGTGTTTCAAACTAGTATAATTAACTGCATGAATAAAACCATAAATGTAATGACCAAACTAGGATCCAGAATCGAATAAAACCTCTAGGCACTTTTATTGAGAGACTTCTTAAGGTAAATAAATATCTCCTTTCTAAGGTCCAATGTTTAGGATTAAAGGTCGCATTCTATTTGATTTATGTATCACTTTTGCAGCAAAACACACTTAACACTACACTGAGAAGGAGAGAGAGAAAACTTACCAGCAATCACATCTGTTGCAGCACAAATAGCTTCAGCGACGTGTTCTTCATCTGTGGGAACAACTTTGTCACTGTATTCCAGCCAAATCTCTGGTTCAGGGCTGGAGCTTCGCTGAAGCCTCATGACTAGAGGAACCCTAGTGCAGATTCCTTGTCCACGAGGCAAATTGATTCCTGCCAACGACTCAAGAACACTCGACTTCCCTGAAGACTGGTCTCCAACCACCACAATGGTGGGAAGCTGGATCCCTTCTCTCATCACATTCAGGTTTCTCAATCTGTCGACAGTGTCAAGCAATGGCCGGATCCGGTCATTGTAAGATGATACAATTGGTGCTTCAATGGGTGTGTTGACTATAGAAAGAGAAGACATCCCAGCTTCGACATCAATTTCATAGTCATTGGACATCTTACTGCCTCCCATTTTTGCACGAGTATAAACAAAAGAGAGTGAGAGAGGAAATAAAGGATTAGATGCAGAGAAGAAAAGTTTTTAGTGAGTGAAGAGACTCATGTTGGTGGTGACATTTATAGATTGGCTTGTGGTGACCTTTGGTGTTTTAACTTTTACAAAGAAGAAGTTTGAAAGTTTTTTTTTTGGTTAAATGTAGAAGTTTGAAAGTTCTTCATTGTTTTAAGAACAAGAGATAGATGTAAATGTTGACATCTGAGGTTTGTAACTTTTACGGAGTACAAGAGATAAATTTAACTGTTAAATTACTATTTTCTATCTTTGATTTTTTAGCCGTCAAGGACTTTGTAGTTTGAACCACGATAGATTGCAAGTTTGTGATATGAAATTTCATCCCATTACCTCGTTATTCTCCATAGTTTCGAGAACAAGTTTTTTTTTTGTCGAGTACAATTTAAATTGGTAAAATATTTTAATTTAACTTTAATATTTCATCAAATTAGAGAATGCAATAAAAAACTTTTCTTTTTTTAATTTATAAAACTAGAACACTATATAATGTCAAGCGTATAAGAAAACAACAACAAAGAGATCACAAAAGTTCCGAACTTTGAAAAATAAACATTTAGGCAAGACCTAAAAACACGATCTTTCTTCACCAAAGCTTGTGAAAGAAGCAATCGATTAACGATCTCCGTACCCAGAATCCTGATCAACAATGGCTGCCACAACATCCTTGGCAATCGCTTAAAACCTAACAAGTGTTCATACTTTGTTTCTTTTTTTTCAAGCCCATTCTCTGTATTTATCTCTAACAACTTTATTCATGTTGTTGAACCGAAACATCTAGAACCTAAACATAAGGAGGACCAATTCTCTTCTATTTTTAACTTGAAGCAAATAGCATAATTACTTTAAGAAACAGAGAACAAGAACCCTTTACTGCAAGTATTTTCGGTTTGGATATTAGTCCCCGTTTCGATCTCCTCAGGGGCGGTTTACTTGGTTTTGCAGCTGCTAGGGATATCTTTGTTTATCATGGAAAGCAGTGGATGATTACTAAACACTAACTCTTCTTCCATACGAGCTTCTTCAAAGATTTCCTCCCCTATCCGGTTTCTAACACATACATAACCAATTCCGATACTCACCTCATCTGCAGTAACTTTCTTCACGAGCCCTTCAGTAGCCATGTCAACCTTTGTGACCACAGCCAGAGTCCGTTCCCCTGTTTTGTTCACAAGTTGTGAAATCAACTGTCGCTGGCAGAACATTGAGGATGATGGATTCATGTGGCTTGATGTACTTCATAATCACCTTGGAGATTTTTCGCATGGATGTTTTGAGTCTGTCCATTCACGGGAACTCGAGTTATCTCAGGGAGATCAACCAATGTAAGATCAGGAACATCAGCCTTCTTGACATGGAGAGTTAAGGGAGTGTATGATACACCTTTACCAGATCCTGAAAACATGAATATATATTTAAGATTACTCATCATAACAACAATTCCCAACAATCCATTTTTTTAGTCTCAAACATGCTACACTCAAGTCTCAACGATACAGTATTAAAAAAATCGATTACTTAGGCAACACGTAAAGTCGTCTCTAGTGTGTGGAGAGACTCATTCTAAGAATCTGTCTTTGCAGGTTTAAAATATATAAATAAACATCTAGTAACAGATAAGAGAAAGTAAGAACGTACCAGCAATGGCCTCAGCTGCAGAAGAAATAGCTTCGGCGATATGCTCCTCATCACTCATCAGTATCAACTCTTCTGTAATCGTACTCAAGCCAGATTTCAGGCTCAGGGCAAGGAGTTCTCTGTAATCGCATCACAAGAGGAACCCTTGTGCAAGTCCTTTGTCCTCGAGGCAACCTGATTCCAGCCAGAGACTCAAAAATTTATTACATTTGATTATTCAGACCAACGAAACTCTTGTAAAGGTTTAACTTTGCTTGAGTTATGTACGGACTTTCTTTTACTGTCTATTTTCTTCTTCCACCGAGCAAAACCATCATACGAAGTTATTGGTTTTATTCCACATTTCCTATAAAGAAATTCGACTTTAACTTTTTGTTTTTGATTTGAGATAAATATCGTAATTGAGTGAATCTGTGCCAAATGGTTCTTTGGTCTAGTTAGTTACTGTGGATTTTAAATCTCAAAATATGTTTCTTTGCGACTTTGCTACTGAATTAAAAAATTAAAATAGTCAAATTCTTTCATTTAAATGGAATAAATTCAAAACAATAATCCGAGTGAAGATAAAACGAAGAGATAGTTTCATATAGGCTATATGATATAGTAGATGGTATGAAAATAATAATTGCAATAAAAATCTTCTTAAGAAACTTATAACTTATGAAATTCATTCAAACAGACGCCAACATAACGTTATTAAGCTTAATAGCTTAATCGGTACCACACACAAAATATGAAAAACATAAACGAGAAAATCCGAAAGTTCAAAGAAAAACACAAAAGGCCCAACTCCAAAAAAGAAACCCATCAAAAGCCCAAAAATACCTGACCCGAACTAACCGAAGCAAATCAATCCATAAACCCGACATCACGAGAGAAACCAACGATCAACGATCTCCGTACCCAGAACTCTGATCGACAATGGCCGCCACTGCATCCTTGGACTCCTTCGGAAGCTTGATACTGTTCTTCAGCTTCTCTCTCTTGCTCGCCACCGACGGCGACTCCTCTAGCATCCTCTGAAGACCTCCGCCAGCTCTTGGATCCACCATCTCCGCCACAATCTCCTTCTGAAACTAATAATTCACGAGATTCTTCACTGACAGCTGAAGATACAGAGCAAGACTGTCCACAATCCTTCGTAAGACTATCGTCCAGTAAGATGCTATCCTCATCTTCATATCGAAGGCTTGCTGCAGGAGATGAGCATGATACTTCCGTAGGTGAGAGATCTTCACAATTCCACCAAATCCAGTCAACGAGAAGTGCTCAGGCTTTTTCCCATCGGACAACACAGCATAAATGAAGTTTTGTTGTTCAGCAGTCATCTGAGTCCAAGACGTCATGTACTCAGGGTTACATGTGTAATCAGTCAGCTTCTCCATTTCAACAATCTCCAACACTCGCTCCACAGAGTGTTCCTTGATCTTGGTGATTAGATTTCGACCAGCACGTTTGATGGCAGATTGGATCTGTGGGAAGTTTTCAGAATACTTGGCAATGACGGATGAGAGAACAACTTCAATGTAGTCCCATATCTTCTTGATGAACTCCACGGGCTTGACATGTATGGCATCTTCGTGTTGTGATAGTATAGCCAAGAAGGCTGACCTGGGGATGAAATTGGGCAGTCCAACACACTTGCATTCGTCAAGGATCTTGATCTCATTCATCAAGAACTCGGTCACTTCCTTTGGCTTCTCTTGCAGATTATCGGAGAATTGGCTTAACATGTCAGCCAAACGAGCAGTACAGTGCATGTTCTGGTCATCCGGGAATTCAGAGAAGTCTCCTTGGACAAGGATTCTGAAGAGGGACTCCTTGGCAGAACCAATGATGTCCATCAATGCCATCAATGCTTCTCCGGTAGAAGCCATAACCATCGGTAGCTTGTTCAACTCCAGGACAGCAGTTTCCATCTTGTGATTGATCTTGCGAACGATTTCAGGCAAACAGCGGGAAATCATCGTTGCTTGGATAAGCATTAGCTTCTGAGCTATAACAGGGATTCCCACGATGTCTTCATCAATCAAGCTCAGCATCGGGTGAGTCCTGAAGAGCAACTCTTCTTGCATTCTAGCTTGTTCATACGCTCTTCTCCAATGCGGTTTCTGACACAGACGTAACCTAGACCAATACTCACATCATCCGCAGTTACTTTCTGTAGGAGACCTTCGGGAGCCATGTCTGCCTTGGTGACAACGGCCAGAGTCCGTTCACATACGGATGGATTCACAGGTGGTGAAGTCGACTGTAGCTGACAGAACATTGAGGATTATTGATTCTTGTGGCTCGATGTACTTCATGATCATCCCAGAAATCTGTTCGTAAATATTCTCCGGTTGTCCATTCACTGGCCTCGAGTTATACCGGGAAGATCGACCATGGTAAGATATGGGACCCCAGCCTTCTTAACATGGAGGGTCAATGGAGCGTCTGAGACCCCTTTGCCAGATCCTGCAGTATAGGTAGTCAAAAGTTCAAAACTGGTTAGCATCACACACAACACTTTTAGTTCCTTCAAATAGCAAAACTAGTAGTATAAAGAGCACTAAAGTTATCAGACTACACTAGGTTTTCCATAATCATATTTCAAATCTAGGTACTTGTATTCAGGTTCATGTAGACATCTTATTTTAGGGACATCAATGGTAGTAAGTAACACTATGAAGTTTCAACAGTAAGTAACGTGAACAGCTAAAGTATAATTAACAGCATGAAAAAAAACCAGACCATTAAGATCCAACTAGGAGTTTCAGAGTATATAAAACACATCACTAGGCACTGTCATTTAGGTATATGTACACATCTAACTCCAAGGAATTCTATGGTAAGTAAACCAACTTCGTTCAAATATTCATGTTTTAGATTAAAGGTCGCACTCTCAGTAATCTCTCTTGCAGCTAAACACACTTAATACCAAGATAGAGAGTGAACTTACCAGCAATCACATCTGTTGCAGCACAGATAGCTTCAGCGATGTGCTCCTCATCCGTGGGAACAATCTTGTCACTGTACTCAAGCCATATCTCAGGTACAGGGCTAGAGCTTCGCTGAAGTCGCATGACAAGAGGAACCCTAGTGCAGATTCCTTGGCCACGAGGTAGACTGATTCCTGCCAACGAGTCGAGGACACTTGACTTCCCCGAGGACTGGTCTCCAACCACGACAATGGTGGGAAGCTGAATGCCTTCTCTCATCACATTGAGGTTCCTTAGACGGTCAACCGTGTCAAGCAACGGCCTAATCCTATCGTTATATGAAGATATAATCGGTGCTTCGATGGGAACAACTTCTCTGTTGTCATGAGGATTCGCCTGGACAATTGCAAGAGAAGGAGAAGAGGTTCTAGTGACAACATGCTTCTTACTACCTCCCATTTGTGTTCTTTTAGAGATAAGACAAGAGTAGAAGATATAAAAGACAGAAAAGAGAAGTTCTATGGGTAAGTGAGATTCTTCTTAGAGATATGCAAAGATATATATAGAGATATTAGAAGGGCTTTGTGTATACGAAGAATTTACGAAGCAAGTAAATTGCATGAAAGGATGCAAGTAGCGTGCATGTTGGAATTGAAAAAAGCTAATTAAGTCAGTAATTGCACCTATATCTAGCTCGTAGTTGAAACTAAAACGTCTCTCTTAAGATGTGTATTTGAATATTTTATTGGTTCCAATTGGCTGAATTCTTTTGTGGTGAAGTTTGGAATTTTGACTAAAGGCGTAACTTGATAATTTTCGTTCATTGGGCTCAACACTTGATAATTTCCAATGGTTGTTAGCAGATGATTCAATTGCAAGCATGCTTTAAGTTTCCAATGGTCGTGATTTACAAGTTTCATAGAACTAAGTATCAAACTCTAACTTTTTTCCACATGAGATTAACTGAAATAGCTTAATCTCTAATATCAATCCCAGATGGGTTTTAAGAAGTTAAGTAGGATTTTGCTGCCATTTTGTGAATATTTCCGCTAATCTATTGAGGTAATTTTGCGCTAGAGCTAGTCAATGTTTAGGTTTCCCTAATGCATATAAAAGCCTATTAAAGTTCTTTAGGAGAAAAAAAATGGAAAGTGTTGGCTGTTAAAACTGAGAACTAATTCCAAACTGAGATTGAAAACAAGAAAATCCGAAAGTTCAAAAAACATAAAAGGCCCAAGTCCACAAATAGCCCATCTAGGAGCCCTAATAACTCGACCCGACTTCACCGAAACAAATAAATCAAGGACGATCTCTTAACCTGACCCGATTTCACCAAAGCTTGTGAAAGAAGCAATCGCTTAACAATTTTGATCAACAATGGCGGCCACAGCATCCTTAGACTCCTTCAAGAGCTTGATACTATTCTGAAGCTTCTCCCTTTTGCTCGCCACCAACGGAGACTCCTCCAACATCTTTTCAACTCCTCCACCATCTCTTGGATCAACCATTTCCGCCACAATCTCCTTCTGAAATCGAGTGTTGACGAGAGACTTCACAGATAGCTGAAGATACAGTGCAAGGTTGTCTACGATTCTCCGCAGGACGATCTTCCAGTAAGATGTGATCCTCATCTTCATGTCGAAAGCCGGAATCAGTAAATGAGCGTGATACTTTCGTAGATGCGAAATCTTCACATTTCCAAATCCAGTCACAGAGAAGTAGTCAGGTATGTTCTCATTTTTCACAACAGCATCGATGAAGCTCTCTTGTGCACTTGTCTTCTGAGTCCAAGACGTCATGTACTCAGGGTTACATGTGTAATCAGTCAGCTTCTCCATCTCAACGATCTCCATCACTCGATTCACAGATTGTTCTTTGATCTTGGAGATGAGATTACGACCGGCTCGTTTGATGGAAGATTGAATCTGTGGGAAATTGTCAGAACGCTTAGCAGTGACGGATGAGAGAACATCTTCAATGTAGTCCCATATCTTGTTGATGAACTCAACTGGCTTGTCTTGTATACCATCAACATGTTGTGAAAGTATAGCCAAGAAGGCTGACCTGGGGATGAAATTGGGCAGTCCAACACACTTGCATTCGTCAAGGATCTTGATCTCATCCATCAAGAACTCGGCCACTTCTTTTGGCTTTGCTTGCAGACTATCAGAGAATTGGCTTAACATATCAGCCAAGCGAGCAGTACAATGCATGTTCTGATCATCTGGGTATTCAGAGAAGTCTCCTTGGACTAGAATCCTTAAGAGGGACTCTTTGGCAGAACCAATGATGTCCATCAATGCCATCAATGCTTCCCCGGTAGAAGCCATTACCATTGGCAGTTTGTTCAACTCTAGAACAGCAGTGTCCAACTTCTGGTTGATCTTGCTTACAATTTTAGGCAAACATCTAGCAATCATGCTTGATTGGATAAGCATTAGCTTCTGAGCTAACACAGGGATTCCCACTATGTCTTCATCAATTAAACTTAGCACTGGATGGGTCCTGAAAAGTAACTCTTCTTGCATCCTTGCTTCTTCATATGTCTCTTCTCCAATGCGGTTTCTGACGCACACGTAACCAAGAACAATACTCACATCATCTGCAGTTACTTTCTGCAAGAGACCTTCAGGAGCCATGTCTGCCTTTGTCACAACAGCTAGTGTCCGTTGACCGGTTTTGTCAACTTTTCTAGACATGCGAATGGATTCGCATGTGGTGAAGTCGACCGTAGCTGACAGAACATTGAGGATTATTGATTCTTGAGGCTCAATGTACTCCATAATCATCCCAGAGATCTGCTCATAAATATTTTCCGGCTGTCCATTCACTGGAACTCGAGTTATACCGGGAAGATCGACCATCGTAAGGTCTGGAACACCAGCCTTCTTCACATGGAGGGTCAATGGAGCATCTGAGACCCCTTTACCAGATCCTGCAGCACATGAATTTTATTAGTAGTTAATCATAGTCAATACTTGTTAACCTCAAACTCATAACTTTGTATCAGTTTCATCAAATAGCAAAACTTGTAAAAAAATCAGATGGGTAAAGACCAAACTAGTAGCTCATATAACACCTCTAGGCACTTGTGGTCAGATAAATGTCTCTGTCAGGTTAGCAGCAAAATACACTTAACACTTAGAGAGAGAGAAAGAGAACATACCAGCAATCACATCTGTTGCAGCACGAATAGCTTCAGCGATGTGTTCCTCGTCCGTAGGAACCACTTTGTCGTTATACTCAAGCCAAATCTCAGGTTCAGGGCTAGAGCTTCGCTGAAGCCTCATGACAAGAGGAACCCTAGTGCAGATTCCTTGGCCACGAGGTAAACTGATTCCTGCCAAGGATTCAAGAACACTTGACTTCCCTGAGGACTGGTCTCCAACCACGACAATGGTGGGAAGATGGATCCCTTCTCTCATGACATTGAGGTTCCTAAGTCTGTCCACAGTGTCAAGCAACGGCCTTATCCGATCGTTATATGAAGATATAATCGGTGCTTCAACAGAAACAACATCTTTGTTGCTACGGGACTTCTTTTTGGCAATTGCGAGAGAAGGAGAGTTTTTTTTAGTGGCAACTTTCTTCTTAACCATTTTCTTCTTGAGACAAGACAAGAGTGGGAGAGATAGAGACAGAAAAGAGATGTTTTAAGGGTAAGTGATGAGATTGTTCTAAAGAGATATGCAAAGATATATATTAGAAGTAAACGTTTGAGATAAAAGGATGTGAGTAACGTGCATGTTGTTGGAATCTTAAAAAAACTAATTAAGTCCATTATTACAATATAGATTATAGCTCATAGTTGAAACTAAAAAGTCTCCATTAAATCCTTAATTATGTGTATATCAATATTTAACTGGCTTTAATTGGCTGAATTTTCCTACGGTGACGTTTGGTAATATGAGGTACCGTTTGAACTTGTAAGTTTGTAACAAAAGGCGTACCTAACAGAGCGTTTTTTGTTGATCTCAAGATTCGAGATCTTATTGTTTATGGCTTTATGCTCTGCTTTTCTCTGTTTCTTACTTTGTCTTAATTTAAAAACAAGAGTGGAAGAGAAGGAACGTAAAAGAGAAGTTAATGGTCTTGTACTCTTGTAGTAGTTAAAGGTAAATTCATTTCTTACTAACACATATTTTCAGCAGCAAGAGAGACTTGAGAGATTTTGTAGATAATAAATTTGTAATATGATGTAAGAATTTCTCAGCTCGATGATATTATGTAGAAAAGAAACTGCTTTCAAATTGTTAAATTCTTCCCATGATGCAGATTTTTTCTTATGACGGACTTTTGTATAACAAATCACATATAAATCTATTTTCTATTATGTTCTTAGTTCAAAAATAACAAAGATTACTCTATCAAACAACAGAGTAACACAATTTTCATAGAGATTTATTTTTTAGATTAGTAATGTTTGAATAATTTTATTATTGTAATGAAAAATATTGTGTATTTAAATTCAATCAACCAAACAATTTTACTAAAATCTAAAGTACATGACATACCCAATTTTAACATTAGCTCAACAAAAGAAAAGAAAAAAAATCTATAAACTTTTGGATTTACAGTCTACTACAAATAACATTTTATTGTTTGTCACAAAATAAGACTAACATTTTAATTTTAGGGATTTTATAAGATTTTGGTTGTTATTTCTGTGTTTTTTTTTTAAGGTTTAAAATAAATTCTAAAAGGTATATTATGATGCAAATCAAAGTTTATATTATTTTCTTTAATTATGTTAAAGTAAAAGTAATTTGTTTTTTTGGTAGAAGTAAAAGTAAAATTTTCCCAGAGTCGTCTGCGTTCAGACTTGGGGACAAATTAAAGCTGATGATCTCCGGTCAAGTACTCCTCTCGACGACTCAAAAACACACATATTTTACGAATTCGAATTTCAAGTTTCCGATTCTCTAAATCCAATTGATTTCACTCTTCCTCAAATGAAAAAGCCCTAATTTTGATCGTCTAAATTTCATACATGGGTGCGAACGAGTTTCGTTTCTTCCTCTCCTGCGATATCAATTCGCCGGTCACTTTTCGTATCGAGAAGCTTGATGGAAACCTCCCCGTCAAGAAATCGTCTGATTCGGGTACTCAAATATTTTTGATCTCCCACAGTTACTGATTGAAAGAAGCTTGAATTGATTATGTTCTAATTTTTAGTGCAAATTGGTTTGATTTATGTGTGTTTTCAGGAGTTGTCTCCATCGCAGAGGAGAAAAAACCAGAGCTTTACATTGAGTGTGCATTGTACATTGATGGAGCTCCTTTTGGCCTTCCCATGAGAACAAGGTTTCTCTCTCTTATGTTTCTTTATTCCCTGTAGTGTTGTTGTGTTTTGATGATGTTGATGACTCTTGTAGAAGTGCTTTGTGTTTCATCTAGCTCTATTCTTAATTCCAGATTGAAAACTACAGGACCACCATACTGCTGGAACGAACTCATCACTCTCAGTTCTAAATACCGGGACTTGACTGCCCATTCACAACTTGCGATTACAGTAAACAAAAACTCTCTGACCTTATTGCTTCTTTTATGGTACCTCTCTCCTTTTTCTGCTTATCGAAAAGTTTATGCTCATATCAGGTATGGGATGTTTCGTGTGGCAAAACTGAGGGACTGATTGGTGGGGCAACAGTCCTTCTTTTTAACAGCAAGATGCAAATGAAATCAGGGAAGCAGAAGCTAAGGCTCTGGCAGGGGAAAGAAGCGGATGGTTCATTTCCAACCTCTACTCCTGGAAAGGTTTCTGATACATCTCAACTCTTCCTATATAATCCGAAATATCGTTCTTGATGCCGACCTACTTTTTCTTGGGTTATCTGTTATTTTTCTGTACTCGTAGGTTCCACGGCATGAGCGTGGAGAGCTAGAGCGTTTAGAGAAGCTCATGAATAAGTATGAGAGGGGGCAGATTCAAAGCATAGATTGGCTGGATCGACTTATGTTGAAATCCTTGGATACGATTAAGGAGCAAGAAAGCACCAAACATGGAAGCTCACATCTGTTTGTGGTCATTGATTTCTGTAGTTTTGAACATCGGGTTGTATTTCAGGTGCAGTATCTACTGCAGTTAGATCTGTCTGTGACCTTCTTATATATTCAAATTGTCTCCATGTGTGTCTTGCAATATTGAAATCACCAGTGGATTTATGTCTCTCTGCTTTTGATTTCAAGGAGTCTGGAGCCAATTTGTTCATAACTGCCCCAATAGGTTCAACAAATGAATTTGTTACTGTCTGGGATACAGAACTGGGAAAGACTAATCCTTCAGAGAACAAGCAACTAAAGCTGGCAAGGAGCTTGGATCGTGGCATTATCGACAGGGATCTAAAGCCAAGTAATATCGAGCGGAAGTAAGTGTGGGACTCTGTTGGAATGAATTTTTGTTTTTGGGTTGAATTGGAGTTGTGTGGCATTCTTCAGGGAAACAGTTCACTTCATGATCATATATATAATTATGATATATAGTCGCATATAGTCTCATGGTTAGATGATGTCTTCTTTTTTTTTTTCTTTTTTTTTTTTATTTTTA
>Ga0041059_1002649_pt1 | contig 13137 bp, 17 predicted proteins | sample AraColnosormetaG_FD_56232 | JGI IMG/M metagenome (GOLD analysis project Ga0041059, IMG submission 56232) | Arabidopsis roots microbial communities from North Carolina, USA - Col MF nosort | ecosystem: Host-associated > Plants > Roots > Unclassified | place: USA: North Carolina | collected... | reverse complement strand
AAAGCAAGATTTTTTTTTTTTTTTTTTGAAAGTTACTAATAGGCCATGAACTAGATCCGAATCATTCTCAAAAAGTAATTTCTTATGGGGGAATGGTTAAAGTGAGGGCTAGTCATGTGCGGACTGGTGCTTTCTCACTACGGGACAATGGGAACTGAAACTTCACAGTTTACCCACTCACCACACTAATTTTGGTAGTCATGTGACTACTTAATTATTGTGCCGTTAATTATTGTACTACATCAGGCCAGACAAATATATGGGCCTTAAACCAACTATAGATGAAACGTTACAAAGGCCCATTAAATGAGGAATGTAAAAACTAAGAAACTCAAATTTGGCCCTAAAATTACAAACACAAAAATACAATTGTTGCAATAACTAATTTCTACTTGATGCGTTACAAACCATTATTGATTACAGTTTGCAATATACTCTCTTTAGATAAATGATGAGTGTACCAACTACAAAAAATAGATCTGACCATTTTTTAAATAGACAGTTGAATTTGTAGTTGTAATAATCGGATCAAGACGACTTAATCTACAATAATTGTAAGATATTCAAAAGAAATCATAGAAAATTGAATATTCTAGCATCTAGTTTTCAAAGTCTTAAGAAAAAAAAAATACTCATGATATATAATTTAAGAGGAAAGAAAACAATATTATCCACAAGTAATTATTGACCATTCTCTTGAACTTATGTATGAGAAAGTATGTAGCAACCCCACGTGGTTTGACAATAGATTTGGCCCATAGTAACGGAAAACAAGTTCACATGAGATGTATCTTTATGGGTCATTCATACATAAAATCTTCATCAAAAACCTTAAATTTATATGACACATTATTATTATGATATACGGTTTGACAATTGAGCCATGCATATTTATTGCAACATGAAGAATGGTTATGATTTGTGATTCAAGAAGTATTATCATGTGATGGCCGGCTTGACTTGCTCCAAATGTAAAACTTATTGATATAAAAATACAAACTTAGTGTAATTAGTAACGTACTTAGTTCGTTATGGTCGGTTGATACACACATGCATATTGCAGTAATTTATTATACTAATCGAAAGTAATCAATGAAGTTTGTCTCTTTTAAACCGACCTCCACCATGCCACATCTTGCGGTTACATTAGATGGACTCAAATTTAGTACTGAACATACTAAATTCGGATCTACTGATGTGCATAAGAATAGAAATCTATGGTTTACGTAACGTAATAGTTATACACATCAAAATGAAGGAAACCTTGAAAATTAGTCAAACCTCTTCATAGTGTAATTGTTTCTCAGTTATAACACAATGAAGGTATAATTAAGTACAAATCATTACATTATTACATGTCTTAATCATTTAGACTAATATGAATGGTGGCAAAAAAATTAATCATATTACTAACCAACTTATTTATTTTGAACCTTAGTAAATAATTATTGGCATAATCTAACGAGTGAGAATAATTAATTAGTACTTAGTATCCAATTAAAGAGAATAATTAATAACCGTTGGATTGAAGTGAAGGTGGTCATCGGAACTCGAGCAACCTCTTCACGTGCTTAACTTCCATACCCATCTCCTCCGTTTACTCCTCCATCATCGATATATACACCGATACATACACCGACACATACGCATGAGTGTAAGTATACGCTCAAGTGTGGGAGCAATCTCAGATCCCTCCATGAAAACAACGCTTTATAAGATGACTCATTTTCTGAAACGAACTCAACTCCAAGTGTGACACATTCTCAACGAGAGATCGTGATCGTACTTATATACACACACGCACACTTGCAAAGCTTGGGAGGAAGAAGTGATGGACAAGTATGAGGTTGTGAAGGATTTGGGAGCTGGAAATTTTGGTGTGGCTCGTCTTCTTAGACACAAAGAGACCAAAGAGCTCGTTGCTATGAAATACATTGAGAGAGGTCGCAAGGTTTGATCTTTTTCCTCTTTGGTTTCTCAGAAAAAGTTTTGATCTTTCTTTGATTGGTTAGAAATTAGATGAAAGTCTTCAACTTTTGGGATAATTGAGGATTGTGATTTGATGGTAATATGTTGGATTGCAGATTGATGAGAATGTGGCAAGAGAGATTATCAATCATAGATCACTTAGGCATCCTAATATCATCAGATTCAAGGAGGTTTGTTGATTTGTTGCATAATCTGTTAGTACTTTAATTGAGATTAAGGAACTTAAAAACAGAGAAACTTTTGTAGGTGATTCTGACTCCAACTCATCTTGCAATTGTAATGGAGTATGCTTCTGGAGGAGAGCTCTTTGAAAGAATCTGTAATGCTGGTAGATTCAGTGAAGCTGAGGTGTGTGATATATATGCTCCTTTCTCAAAATCCTTACTTGGTTCTCTTATTCGATTTTTCTACAAATTCTTGATTGATGTTTCTCCATCTTGCTATTTTTTTCAGGCTAGATACTTCTTTCAGCAGCTGATTTGTGGCGTGGATTACTGTCATTCACTGGTATTTTATTAACATAACTAAACTAAATCTCCATGAATGTGATTATGTGAAAGGAGAGGTCTTTGCTTCATTTTTCTATAATCTTTTTATATGTTTATGTAGCAAATATGTCATAGAGATTTGAAGCTTGAGAATACACTGCTTGATGGTAGTCCAGCCCCGCTTTTGAAAATCTGTGATTTTGGTTACTCCAAGGTCATTCATTCATTCATTAGTCTCTTTTTCTTCATTTGTTTCAATTCTGGTTCCCATTATTACTTGGGACTTGATCTCATAAGTCATATGTTTCCATTTCTTCTTGTGCAGTCATCTCTGCTTCACTCTAGACCTAAATCAACTGTTGGTACTCCAGCTTATATCGCACCTGAAGTTCTTTCCCGAAGAGAATATGACGGAAAGGTAATGTTACTCATGTCTTCTTCAATGGTCTGATCCTTATTTGTCACTTGTTAATGGAACTCTTTGGTGTTTGTGTTATGTAGCATGCGGATGTTTGGTCCTGTGGTGTGACTCTTTATGTGATGTTAGTTGGAGGTTATCCGTTTGAAGACCCGGATGATCCGAGAAACTTCAGGAAAACAATCCAAGTATTAACCAAATCCTCAAATTTCTCACAGCGTCTTTTTCACTTCAATTCTTCTACTAAGTGTTTTATGGTGCTGTGAAAATGTTCTGCAGCGTATAATGGCTGTCCAGTACAAGATCCCGGATTACGTTCATATATCGCAGGAGTGCAGACACCTTCTCTCTCGCATATTTGTCACTAATTCAGCTAAGGTACTACTTTCTCATTTATCTGAGTTGAAGCTGTCTTTTCTATATTTCAATCTTTTGATGACATGTCATAAATTTATGCAGAGAATCACACTTAAAGAGATCAAGAAGCATCCATGGTACTTAAAGAACTTGCCAAAGGAGCTTACAGAGCCTGCTCAAGCGGCGTACTACAAGAGAGAAACCCCAAGCTTTTCCCTCCAAAGCGTAGAGGACATAATGAAGATCGTTGGAGAAGCCAGGAATCCAGCTCCGTCTTCTAATGCCGTCAAGGGCTTTGATGATGATGAGGAAGATGTGGAGGACGAGGTTGAAGAAGAAGAAGAAGAAGAAGAAGAAGAGGAGGAAGAAGAGGAAGAGGAAGAAGATGAATACGAGAAGCATGTTAAAGAGGCCCATTCTTGTCAAGAGCCTCCCAAAGCTTAAGAAACTCTCACTCTGTTGTGTAATATTCAATCTCCTTGTATCTTTACGTTTATGTGAATTCGAAGTTTCAAAACTTTATCTACGCAATTGACCAATTAGTTATCATAGCATTTGAACATTCGGCTTCAATACACAAACAGGAACAGTAACAACAACCTCTGTAAATAACATAGCTCAGGTTTGAACATAGTGAAAGGAAGTACCTTTTACTCGTATACATAATCAGATCTCATCGTGCTACATTCTAAATTCACAACACTAGAGACGTAGAAGGAGAGAGAAAGAGAGAGAGAGAGAGAGAAATAACAGCAACACACAACACAAACTTTTTCCCATCTGTAAATTAACAAAACCTAAAGAAACAAGCGTGAAAGAATACATATATATGATGATGAGAGCTTTGGTTGTTTCAGTCACTGAAGTCTACGCTTCCACTGCGTGAGCTGCTGCCATCACGGCTATGCAAAGAAAGGCCTCGCATATGACCTGGTAAACCCAAGGCACCGTCACCTTTATTCTCCTTGAAGAATTTTTCCCTCTCAACGTGCTTCGCAGGTGGTGGTGGAATCACAACAGGTGGGGATTGCGAATGGCTATCACCACCGCGTGATGCCTCCTCTGATGGTAAAGGACGGATAAGTGGACGGTTAAGTCTTTCGTTATGTATTGCTGATCCAGGCAATCCTTGTGGAGGTGATGGCTCTTCTTCATCCTCAGGCCTTGCTCTAGCTTTCCCTTTTCGCAATCTGCAAGTATATATTCACATAGATCCTTAGTCTTAGCATCAAGGATAACCATCTTTTATTCCAAGAACCTTATGAGATTATCAACTTTGTAATCTCCGATTTGAGATTGAGTAATGTGAGGGGACAGACCTTCTGAATAACTGCTCAGGCTCCTCTTCCTCATCTTCTTCCTCAAGCTTAAGATGGGCTCGGTTAGAAATGAAGCTGCTTGATTCGGTGTTTGCATTAGAAGCCTTTAGCTCGCGTTTCTGGTCACCATTTGAGATAGGACGGACAGGTTCGAGATTGGAATGATATCCATTTGATGTGGTAGACCTGCTAGGAACAGTGATTCTACCAGACAGCAAATCTTCGTGTCTATTGAGAATTCTCTGAAGTTGCTCATTCAATTCGATTGCTTTAGAAACTGCTTTTTCATCCCTGCATAAACAAAATTGGTTGATATACTTGAAAAGAAAAATTCTTTTAACATGCCCTCTAAACCAAGAGAGAAAGAAGATTTGCCTCGATGTCATGACGAGGTGCATTACGCGCTCTTTCTGAAACGAACATTGCTCGACAAGATCAAGAGTAAACTCATCTTTTGCCCCCTGGATGAAAAAAAGTGGATCAAACTGGAGTCATTCTCAGGTTAAGAGATTAGAAAAGGAGCCAAATAATGTCTGTTTAATGGAGGTAACTATACAAAGTCAAGAGGTATATTATATACCTCAGGATTTTGAGAATCGACTGCGTCAAGCACTTCCTTCAAAATTTCTAATGCAGTACTAGCCTTTTGTAAAATACTATAAGCAAAGAGATAAAACAGCATAAGGTCTCTTAACATCAACTAAAATTTAGACAACTGACATATGGAGAAGAAGATACCTCGAAGGAGAGACAGATTGAGATTCTCGCTGCTGAGTAGTAGCAGGCCCCTCATTTCTGGCAGATGCAAGTTGTTCATTAAGGGTATTTCTCGGAACAGCCTGAGCAGTGACCACGACTGGTGTAGCATTAGGCCTCTGAGTAAATTTAACTCCTGCGTTCTGGGGGTAACAGAAGATAACAAAAAGAAAAGCTCTCAGTCTTATCTAATTTGCTTCTTCAAGAGCAGAATCACGGAATTCGAATGTTCTTGTTTCAAACTCACCACTAATTCATAGTATGCTGTATAATACTGAGGGAATTTCCCTGAAGCGCCACCAAGGGAGGTTTGAGTTGCATCAAGAAGAAGAAAAATCCTCTCTCTTACAGGCAAATCCGACTAAAAAGTGTTCGAAAAATGCCAACCAAACAATATGCAAACTATAAGCAGCTTAACTCTCAAATTGGTAGAGAAGTAACATCCAGAAACAGAGATGAACATACTTTTTTCTTTACTATCTTCACAAGCGTAGGGAGTACACCTGTATCTATAACTTGCTTATGAATATTCTCTCCAATATTATTCATCAACATCTCTAGCAACTGCAAGAACAAGCAAAACAACAGTTTTAAGTTACCAAAACGTTCAAAAGTATGACATTCTCATAAAGCATGATTCTACTGTATACGATAGATCTGGACCACAACCTACCTGGACAGCATATAATTGAGTATTTGGGTTCTTGCTTCCCAAGCGTTTTTTGATAGCCTTGATAACATCTTTTGCTTGCCTGTTCACCATAGATAAACTCATTATCAGAAAAAAAGTATGTCCAAGATGAAGCAAAAGTAAAGTGTTTATATATCTCAATCATTAAGGATGATAAAATTTAAACATCATAGCAACATCTGCAAGCTTGAAATTCTCTGGCTAAAAAGAATTTATAAGTTGGTAAAAAAATATCACTTTCTACAAAGAAAAAAGCAGTCTGGCTCTGCATACCTTTCATCTCGAGCAGCTAATTCACAGATCTCAATGTTTTTGGCCCAGTCCACATCTGCAAGCTTCTCACTTGTTGCAGAACTTACAAGCTCCGCAGCCATTTTTTGTTATCTGTATGAGCCAGAGATAATTAGCACTAAAGATTCCAGCATGACCAACCACGACACATTTTTGCTGATTTCAAAGTCAGAAACTTAGTTCATGCTAATCACAAGAACAGCAAAGAAAACAGATATGTTAAGCCAGAACATCAGAAACAGCCAAAATAAAGTGTATGGTCGACCAATGAGCATATAAACTTTCTACATAATTAATGGGTTATTATCGCAGCTTCTATGCATTGATTGGGAGCTCAAGAATCAGTAAGAGAACTTACATTTGACTCTTCTATGGGCTTTTCTTCCGAGTACAGCTTCAAATGCACAATAGCTGCTAAGCTGCAATCAATGAAAGGACAAAAGAAACTGAATGTTACTATCATGATTATATCAGCTGGATTTCACAGAGGAAAATACTAGACTCAGCACACATATATTCCAAATTAAGCAAGTCTAGACAATAGCCTAAAGCTCTTTTTGTCTCTCTCTCTTCTTCCCTCTACCTCAATCAAATCCCATGAGAATCCCAAAAGATAATTAAGAAAGACAACAGAAAAAACACTTAGCAATTGGAGAGCTAAGAGAAAAAGGTTTCAACTTAACACTTCCTAAAGCATGAAATGTTCAGAAAACAGTCAATCTTAAAATATCTAAGAAGAAAATGATAGAAGATGGAACACGTTAGAACGTTTCTTCCCTCATCCAATAAGAAGTTTTGTCATTTTTTCACCATTTTTAGTGTCTCTCTGTATCAAAGAGATCACTAAACGATAAAGGTCCCTTCTGATCACAACAACGCATACCCAAATCCCCAAAACCCAAATCTAGGAGAGAGACAGACACAAACACGATCACGAAGAAGACGGAACAAATCAAATAAAAACGGATACTTTGATCCAAATACATCAAAGAATTTAGCTGTCGACAACAATCTGAACCCAAAAATAGATCTCAAATCAAAAAGCAAACAGGAAACAAAACAATCAAGTGGATAACGATAGAGTGAGTGATTAGTCACCTGAGAAGACAGAGAGGATAACGAAGGAGATAACAAGAAAGTTGAGAAAAAGTTGATAAACCCTAATCAGCTTGAGCATTTCACAGAGACGTAAACGAAGAAGAAGAAGAAGAAGAAGAAGAAGAAGAAGAAGAAGAAGAAGACAGAGCCAGATCGGTAACACAGAAACAAGAAGAAGAAAAAAGACGGAGCCTTTGCGCCTCTTCTTTGGCAAATAGAGATTAATTCCTTAAAATCAGATTAGGATTAATTCCTTAAATTAATGGTAAACAACAGTGATTTTGTACTGATTATTATAATTAGAGATTAAAAAGGTCAAAAAAGGAAAAAATCAAAGGCTGAAGCATCAGAGCACCGCCATGAGAGATCTGTCTTGGTAAAGTGTTGTTGGCGCGGGTAAAGAGAGATTATATTAAAATCACGCGCTTGTCTGCTTTCACCAACAACTGACAGCCTGGTTGACTGCCACGTGTTTTACCCCTTTCATTACGACACATCCGATAAAATCTCGGGTTTTTTTATATATATATCAGAAACGTCCCTTCATAATAGTTTTGGATTTGGACAGAAAAACGCCACTGTTTTAGAATTTCTTTTTCTAATATCTTCGTTTACGTTTGGTATTTGTTGTTTTGCCCATTTTTATTTTTATTTTTATTTTAAATTTTTTAACAACATGTTTTCTATTCTAATTCAGTATCTGTTATATTTCATATAGATATTGTAATTTGGTTATAATCCACAAATTCTCCATTTTAGTTCAAATTTTCGGTCTCGTGAATCAACTGAAAAGCTACGGATCAAAACTATTTAGGTGGATATATCAGTTAGGTCATAATAAATCATCTAGTACCCTAATTAAAACAATCACTAACCATATTAATACGTATGATAAATTCATGAACTAAATATGGTCCAAGAATTCTAAGCTTTTATGAAACAAAGACCTGCCGTTTCCACATTCCAGGACATGACGATACGTCGTCGCTTCGAAATTTCTTTTCTCCAAACAATTCGAAGAAAAAGAACGACCTGCCGTTTTCATATTTAAGCATACGAGTATACGCCGTCGTCAAAAAGGTTCTTCACTGGAACTCAAACATGGTTGTACGATAATTGGCTTGTGAAGAAAGCCCGATAATCTAATTTTGGTCCTAAACACTCATAAAAAAAATAAAATAAGACACCTCTCTCTCTAGTGATGTTACAATGGGCCTCAAGCCCGCGAGTCTAAACGGGCTATTTGTTATGTTTTTTTTACCCGAATCCATTTAAAAAATAAATAATTTAATAGGGTTCACCCGTTTAAGCCCGATTACCAACGGGTCTAAACAAATAATAATCGAGTGGCCCATTTTTTTTTCTCTTTGGCAAAATGACGACGTTACAGTTTAGTGTATTGTTCTAAATGTTCTTCAACTTCCTTCCAAAACCGATGGAGCCTAAGACTAGTGCGGAAGCATCAAAATATGGACATCCTGTCCCAGCCCCCAGGAGTGCAACATTTCTTAGAGTAAATGTGGATGATGGTGAGTATGGAAACTATGATCCCTTGCCTTCTCTTTTGCCACTTTATGAAAGTGCTTTGGGATGCAAGCAAGTTTCTCGCTTCCATTAATGGACGGTGGTTCTGGTTCCTTTTAGGGTACGCAGTCGCTGGAATCTTTCTTCTGATTCCTCACATCGTATTGACCCCATCATCATCTCTTCCATTGTTTTGAAGTATATGCTCTTTTTCTTTATCTATTTGTTTTGCTTTTTACTTATGGTTTTTCCGTGTTAATTATCTAAGAGTTAACGACAAAGAGGAAGAAGCGAAGTCAATGAATAAGTAAAAAAAAATTGAAAGAGGGAAACTTCTTTTTGAAGCAAGAGTTAACGACCTGCCGTTTCCATACTTCAGAACACGAGGGGATACGTCGTCGTTTGCTGATTATTTTCCTCCAACATTTCAAACAAACAAAACGACATGCCGTTTTCAGCATACGAAGATAATACGTTGTCGTTTAACGGTCCTCCTCTGTTCCTTAAAATTAAAACCACTGAAACTCGAAAAAGCCTCACTCTTACTGAACCCTTTACTTGCCTCCAGTTTTTCCGGCCACCGGCAACGGCGAAACTCCGTTATTGTATCTAAAGTCATGCCTTTGAATTTCCCTCTCCGAATACGATTCTTCGCTCACTCTCTTTCGGGTACACATCTCTCTTATAATACCTCTAGCTCCGTCCCTTTGCTCTTCCGGATATTCTCTTCTGGATTGAATCACTTTGAATTTGGGTCTCGCATAAACTTCTCAACCCGTCCTAACAGAGATCAACCAGAATTTGAGCGGCGGATTCGAGACGGAGGAGAAATTCGCGCGTCAAAGAGCTTGATCGAAGACGAGGAAGAGCTCAGCAATTGGGTAAGCGGTTTTAGAACCGGATCTTCGCGTGGAATTCTCAAGAGTGACGATGAAGATGAGGAGGATCGTAGCAGAGGAAGAAACCAAGAGAAGAGAGGAATTCGCAACCAAGTTGATTCCTTTAGGAATAAGCGTTATGGTGGTGATAGAGAAAGGGGATTCAATAGTCGGATTCAAGGAAAGAGTAGCGAGGCGTCATTTCGTGGGAGGAAAGAGACAAGCTTTAGTAGAGATAGAGAAGACGAGAAGGGTTTAAGGAAACGGGAAGATCTTCGTCTTGAAGACGAAAGTAGTGATGAGGATGTCAAGAGTTTAGTAATGGGAGATATTGGGGATTTGCTTAGTGAAGATGATGAGGAAGAGGACCAAGATTATGACTTTCTTAAGAAGAAAGCTGTTTCTGCTTTTGGGTTTGATAAGGAGAATGTTATAGAAGCGGATAAAACGAGGAATGCAAATGATTCTTATTTGACTAAGACAAGGTAAACAAACATTGTTGCAAATCTAGTTTCTTCTGTGTGATTTTGAATTAATCACATCAACCTTAAGAGTTTTGCTTGATTGTGAATCTTGACCTCTTGGTACTGTCAGATTGAGAGTTACTCTTTTCGGTTAACAGATTTGATCACTATCCATTGTCTCCCTTATCGCTAAAGGCAATCAAGGATGCTGGATACGAGACAATGACTGTTGTTCAGGAAGCTACTCTCCCTATAATTCTCAAAGGTATTTGTTTTTTTTCTTTTCGTTTCTTATGGTGCTCATTGGATCAACAATGCAGAAACAAATAACACAATGATTTAGAAATGGTGACTCTCTAGTCTCTACCAAGCTTTATATAATAACCACCAGTTTAGCAGAAAGAAAAGCCTAGACACTTTGTGAACTTTCTTGAGTATCAATGGGATTCCTCAAGTATACAATGACTTCCATGTTATATCTTTTATTCTTTAATCCCTTGGCATCCTCTGTTCTTTCAGGCAAGGATGTCCTAGCTAAGGCCAAAACAGGAACTGGGAAAACTGTAGCGTTTTTGGTGAGACATACCATACACTAAGTTGGCCATTTGGTAATGGATTGAACCTATATTTGGGATCTGTGCTTATTGCTGGTGTTTATTTTTAAGCTTCCATCAATTGAAGTAGTTGTCAAATCTCCTCCTACAAGCCCGGATAATAAGCGACCCCCAATCCTTGCGCTTGTGATATGCCCTACTAGAGAACTTGCCAATCAAGCTGCTACAGAAGCAAACACCTTGCTAAAGTATCATCCATCTATTGGTGTTCAAGTTGTGATTGGAGGTACGAGACTTGGTTTAGAGCAAAAGCGTATGCAAACAAATCCTTGCCAGGTGAAAATTGTTTGTCATTCCTTGTGGATTTATTAATAATGTTCAAGCGAATCCTAAAAGTTCCTTCAATATATGCGTCTTCTATACGAATTGTTTTATATCGAAATTTTCAGATTTTAGTGGCTACACCTGGAAGGCTCAAAGACCATATCGAGAACACGCCAGGCTTTGCAACGAGGTTAAAGGGTGTGAAAGTCCTTGTGCTTGATGAAGCTGATCATCTTTTAGATATGGGCTTTCGCAAGGACATTGAGAGGATAATTTCCGCTGTTCCTAAGGAGAGACAAACTTTTCTATTTTCCGCCACAGTACCTGAAGAGGTTTGTCCCATTTTCTTGCATAATTCATTTGGTTTTGGTTTTCGTTGAGATAATCCCTTTTTGTAATGGGTTTTGATTTGTGTTATTTTGGTGTAAAGGTACGCCAAATATGCCTTGTTGCTCTAAGGCGGGATCACGAGTTTGTCAATTGTGTTCATGAAGGCACTATAGAGACGCATCAACAGGTCAGACAAATGCACATGATTGCATCACTGGACAGACATTTCTCTCTTCTGTACACACTTCTTCGCGAACACATTATGGGTAACGTAGACTATAAGGTATGAAATTCTTACCAGCATCAGTTGCAAAGCACGATGACTAATGTTTTTCCCTTACTGACTTAACTCTGGTTCCTGAAGGTCATTGTCTTCTGTACAACGGCCATGGTTACAAAATTAGTGGCTGATCTACTTGGTGAGCTAAACTTAAACGTGAGAGAGATCCATTCTAGAAAACCGCAGAGTTACAGGACAAGGGTTTCTAACGAGTTCCGAAAATCCAAGGGTTTGATTCTCGTAACATCTGATGTATCTGCTCGAGGAGTTGATTACCCTGATGTGACCCTTGTTTTACAGGTAAAATCAATCATACAATAGTGTAAAACTCTTAACTCAACCGGAAAATTTTATTTGGGGGTTTATAGAAATTGTATACATCTATTTACTTCTACAGGTTGGATTGCCAAAAGACAGAGAACAATATATACACAGACTTGGTAGAACCGGGCGAAAAGGAAAGGAAGGAGAAGGCATATTGTTGTTGGCACCATGGGAGGAATACTTTCTATCATCTCTTAAAGATTTACCCATCACTAAGTCTCCTCTGCCATCAATAGACCCAGAAACTGTAAAAAAGGTTAACCCTTTTTCATATTTCACTGATCTTTGCTTCAAGGAGATAGAAGTTGGAATCTAAAATGCACTACCAGTGCCAAGTCTTTTTAGTTAGAAATTGAAAAAACTTCATTAGCTTGATGTGTGTGAGAAACTGAATTTTTTGAAATGTGAACAAATAGGTGCAAAAGGCGCTTTGCCATGTCGAGATGAGGAACAAAGAGGCGGCGTATCAGGCTTGGTTGGGTTACTACAACTCACAGAAGATGATTGGAAGAGACAAAGACAGGCTTGTGGAGTTGGCAAACGAGTTTAGTCGTAGTATGGGACTTGACAATCCTCCAGCTATACCAAAACTTATCCTTGGTAAGATGGGTCTCAAAAATGTTCCTGGTCTTAGAGCCAAGTAAATATTCCTTCGTTTTTTATTTTTTGGCTTTGTAAGAAACTCCAATTTTTTTTGTTATTCCTTTAATTTTAAGGTTTCTTGCAGCAATTCATCATCTAATTATGTTTAAACATATAAGTTCCCAAATTGTTAATTATCTGTAAATTTCACAAAGATTACAAATATTAGTCTGCAGCTTCATACCCTCTTATATATAACCAAGAACAGAGGAGGATGCATGCATGTGTGATCGATCAAACTTGTAAACAGTTTCCTACATTTGGACAGATTCAATAACCGTGAACAACAGAGAGAGAGAGTTACCAGATGAACAGGGTTGAGTTTTAAAGTCAACAGATTCTATTCCTGTTTTGCTTCTTCTCTCTGCGTAACTTGTAATCATCAAAAAAAAAAAAAGGAAACAAAACCC
>Ga0041059_1002648_pt1 | contig 13142 bp, 13 predicted proteins | sample AraColnosormetaG_FD_56232 | JGI IMG/M metagenome (GOLD analysis project Ga0041059, IMG submission 56232) | Arabidopsis roots microbial communities from North Carolina, USA - Col MF nosort | ecosystem: Host-associated > Plants > Roots > Unclassified | place: USA: North Carolina | collected... | reverse complement strand
GTTTTTTTTTGTGTGTATATATAATATTATATCATCATCTTTAAAATTTTGTAAAATAGATTACAATTTTTCCTAGAGAATTTGAATTATAATCACATAAAAGCTTAATAAGTGTATATTTTTGTTTTGTTAGCATAATTGTTTATGGCTTTTTAATTGAATTTGTTCACAATAGTTATTAATACCGTGATATCTTTATATTTAAAAATGTTATTATAAGAAAATATCTGAATAGAAATCCAAATCGTGGGCAAAGAAAGAAACACAAAACAAAATCGTCGATGGCTGTTACAAAAAGGCTTTTGTGAGTGTCCCAATTCCATTCACAAAGTTTTAGTGTTTAATAATATCTGACACTCTCTTTCTTTGACCGTCGCCGCCGCAATGACCGTCGGAGTTTTAGCTTTGCAAGGTTCTTTCAATGAGCACATCGCGGCTCTGCGGCGGCTCGGTGTCCAAGGCGTCGAGATTAGGAAGGCTGACCAGCTTCTCACCGTTTCTTCTCTTATCATTCCTGGCGGCGAGAGCACCACCATGGCCAAACTCGCCGAGTATCATAACTTGGTCCGCTCCTCTCTCTCTAGAATCTAAAGTTATTGTTTGCGAGGACCCACTTGAAGAAACTAGTTAAAGGTTCCTTTTTTATGTGTGTTTTGACACGAATCTGGCGTTATTCACCAAAATTCTCCAGAATTTCAGTCAAAACGTCTCTTATACCTGAATAATTCAGTTAGTACTGTTGAAAGTAATTAGCTTTGAGATTGAAAATGAAGGAACTTTGGGATTAGTTAGCCTTCAAGTACATGAAGTAATGTTTTGTATCTGAAACCTTTAAACATTGTGGACCAAACTACTCGTTGATCTTATGGATGATATTTTCTGTCTTTAATGGAAGCTGTGATAAGTGTAGGAAAGGGAGAGCTATCATTTACTTTTATCTTTACCAAACTCCTTGTTTAGATTTGGTTGTTTTTACAGTTTTAGTGGTGAGGACGAAGAATAGTGTAAAATGTCTCTTCTCTGTTCTAATTTTCTTTCATTTGTTGCTCTTTTGAAGTTTCCGGCTCTACGTGAGTTTGTTAAGATGGGGAAACCTGTTTGGGGGACATGCGCAGGTCTTATATTCTTGGCAGACAGAGCAGTTGGTGAGTACTTGAATTCATCTTCCTGTTGCGGAAAATTTAGAAACTTGAGTAAATGTTGAAATTTTAGGTCAGAAAGAGGGAGGTCAGGAATTAGTTGGTGGCCTTGATTGCACCGTACATAGGAACTTCTTCGGTAGCCAGGTTATGTCTCTTACCAAGATTCCGGGTTCATGTTAAGAAAATGTGTAAACACATATTTAAATCAATCTTGACTTGCAATATGTGGAAAAAGAAACTGCTTATATTAGCATGAGTTGTGGTGTACTGATATATAAAACTCGGTCTTTTCATGAATCAATGGGAGTAATTTCATATGGATTCTCATTCACTCTTAGTATCAAATAAGATGTTGTGAAAATCTTAGATTGTTCTCGAATTTGTTTTTGATGTGTAGATTCAAAGTTTTGAAGCTGATATCTTAGTACCTCAACTAACATCTCAAGAAGGTGGGCCAGAGACATACAGGGGAGTGTTCATACGTGCTCCAGCTGTTCTTGATGTAGGTCCTGATGTCGAAGTCCTGGCGGATTATCCCGTCCCATCAAACAAGGTCTTGTATTCAAGCTCCACCGTACAAATTCAAGAGGTTTGCTTAATTTTGCACTAATTTTCATGAAACGATTACTCTTTTGTGAGCACATGTATGAATCCCTTCTTGTTGGTTTCATTTTTTGGGGATAAATCAGGAAGATGCTCTTCCTGAAACAAAAGTCATTGTTGCTGTGAAGCAAGGAAACTTGTTAGCAACTGCTTTTCATCCCGAGCTTACTGCAGACACTCGATGGTAATTGATTAACATTTTCCCCGATCTTTTGATATTTGCAGCAATGATCTATATGGTCTGTTTTTACTCTTTCCGGTTTCATTTTTTTTGCAGGCACAGTTATTTCATAAAGATGACGAAAGAGATTGAGCAAGGAGCTTCTTCAAGCAGTAGTAAGACTATTGTATCTGTTGGAGAAACAAGTGCTGGTCCCGAGCCAGCTAAGCCTGATCTTCCTATATTTCAATAACTGAACAGAGAGAAGATACACACTTCTTAAAATAAAAACCAGAGAAAGTGTCAGATTCTTTATCTTTCTAAAGATGTTTTGGAAAAATTGCAAGCTAGTTTGCAATTTGCACTCAAGAAAGTTTCACAAGACTCTTTAATGGATTCATGTACTTGTTTCTTGATACAACTTTATATATACAGTTGAATCTCAAACTTTTTTGCTGATTCAATTTGGTCTATGTCTTGTGAAATGTGAAAGGTCGTTTGGCCAAGAATTAAGCTTTAGATAACTGTCAGCGTTTATAGGCAGAACAGAACATGCTCTGAAAGTATAACTCGGTAGGGTTTTGGTTCAATGGTTTAGAAGCTAACCCGGTTTATAGTAAACCAGTCAGCTGACTTTGACGCGTTTGACTTTTCATTGCTTTCTCGAAAGGGTGCAATCTTGTAGTAGTGGGCGGCTTTGGGCCAATGAAAGTCAAGAAAAGTTACTTAAAATGCACACATTTACAGATATGTTAAGACATGAGGGCTTTCTTCTTCATTTAAGGCATCCTCACGTTCTAGATACTCGTTTCCTTGCACATAAAGCCATCAAGAATTAATTTTGTTTTTCTTCAGAAAATAGAGAAAATTTTCAAATTTGTATATATAGTGTATAGAAAGATATACAGACCGGATTTTTCAAATTTATTGTATCGATAACCAAAATTTTCACCCTTTTTTATTATTTTTTGTCAACTAAATGAATACTAACTTCACCCTGTTTTCTCATAGTAAATTGCTAATATAATTCAACTGGGAACAAATGAAGCAAGTATGAATATGATTTGATCATGAGGCATTAAGAACTAGGTAAAAATTTGTGAACTGATATTATATGTATGGTTGTGTTTAAATTAAACAACTCTTTTCTAGCTAAAAGACTTGATGTTGAAGCTTCATCAAGCTAGATTTTTGTTAAGAAATCAATGGAGACGACTTGAGATGAACTCAAAGAGTCGGCTTCTTTCTTAAGATGAAGCAAGGGATATTATCATATGGGGTTTTAATAAGTCAACTCAATTCTTTGCCCATTCTATATAATCCCTTCTTCTGCAACAACATCTCATCACACCAAAAAACACAGAAACATTTTGAGAAACCAAAGAAGAAGAAGAAGAAGAAGAACAAGCAGAAGCTAAAGAAGAAGACTTGAACTTGAGAGATGGAGCGCAGACAGTCATATGTGCTTGTCGCGCTCATTGGATTGCTTCTCTTGACAGATATTGTCATTGCACAGAGCGATGGCGGCAAAGGCAACGGTAACAATGGCAAGGGGAACGAGGTACAAGTAGACAAGGGTAAAGGAGATAATGGCAAAAGTAACGGTAACGGTCCAAAGGATAAAGAACAGGAGAAGAAGGACAAGGAGAAGGCAGCCAAGGACAAGAAGGAGAAGGAGAAAAAGGATAAGGAGGAAAAGGAGAAGAAGGATAAGGAAAGGAAGGAAAAGGAGAAGAAGGATAAACTGGAAAAGGAAAAGAAGGATAAGGAAAGGAAGGAGAAGGAGAGGAAGGAGAAAGAGAGAAAGGCGAAGGAGAAGAAAGACAAAGAGGAGAGTGAAGCAGCTGCGAGATACAGAATATTATCACCGTTGCCTACAGGACAAGAGCAGGCCATGTGCCAAGGTCGGGGATCATGTTACTACAAGACTCTTGTTTGCCCTGGTGAGTGTCCCAAGAGGAAGCCCACGAAGAACAAGAACACCAAAGGTTGCTTCATTGACTGCACTAACAAATGTGAAGCTACCTGCAAATGTAAGTACATTCTATTCAATTGGTCTCCTTTGTTCTATATTCAGTTAGCTTATCGCACAAGTAACAAGAATATAGATTTCAGTTGTGGATTGATAATTTGTGGTACAATGAATTTGTTTACTTATAACCCAAGTAACTTGGCTTAATTTCGGGTTCCTCTTTCTTTCAGGGAGAAAAACGAACTGCAATGGTTACGGATCTCTGTGCTACGACCCTCGATTTGTGGGAGGAGACGGTGTGATGTTCTATTTCCACGGATCCAAAGGAGGAAACTTTGCGATTGTTTCAGACAACAATCTCCAAATTAACGCTCACTTCATCGGTACAAGACCCGTTGGGAGAACCAGAGACTTCACATGGGTTCAGGCCCTAAATGTCATGTTCGAAAACCACAAGCTCGTGATCACAGCCAACAGAGTGAATCAATGGGATGAAACATCTGACGCCTTTACCATCAGATATGATGGAGAACTCATCACACTCCCTGAAGACGAACAATCAGAATGGAGGGAAATTTCAGGACAAAAGAAGGATATCATCATCGAAAGAACTGATGAGAGAAACAGCGTAAGAGTACTTGTCTCTGATCTTGTTCAGATGGACATCAGAGTGAGACCTATAGGGAAAGAAGAGAACAGAGTTCACAACTATCAGTTGCCGCAGGATGACGCTTTTGCCCATCTCGAGACTCAGTTCAAGTTCTTAGACCTAAGTGAGCTCGTCGAGGGTGTTTTGGGGAAAACCTACCGTCCTGATTACGTCAGCTCTGCCAAGACTGGAGTCCCAATGCCTGTATTGGGAGGAGAAGACAAATACCAAACGCCTTCTCTGTTCTCGCCGACTTGCAGACTGTGCAGGTTCAAGCCTCAAGAAGAATCACTTTCTGCTGATATCTAATGAGAAGAAGGAGAAAGATGGAAACTTCTTTGATTTTTAAATAAATTCATGGAAATTTCGTGTTTGTAACTGTTTTGTTTCTGGAAATATTTTATATTCATAAAAAGTGATGTAATAAAAGCCAAAAAGATAACATTTGGCCTGTTTGTGATGTTTTTGAGGGTTTAAGAAATGTAAAACATTTCTTGTGCAAGAAGCAACCCCTTGATTTCTTATCGTTCCTTTGCTGTATTTTGTGTACCTATCCGTTTATCGAACAATAAAAAAAAAAAAAACTATATTTGTGTGTATATTCATGTATTTGAATCTGAAATTAAGTTTCTTGGTTCCAGTATTTTGTATATTCTTCACTTTGAAAGCAAGTGTTTTTTTGGGGGTTCTCACGAACAACTGGAGATGCTTCGAGAGCACTCTTTTCACTAAAACTTATAAACCAGTAGGAAAAATCAGATTTAAATAATCAAATAAGTTGGTGCATAAAGAAAAGGTTTCCAATTTTCTAGGCATAGTTCATGTGATCCAAGGAAATTAAACTATGTTACTCATCACATGAGTACATGGCTTCAATACCATCTAATCATATTTCTATTGAGTATATGGAATTAATATATAAATGTCAACTCCACAATGATGATTAGTTAGTGCAACCACTCGTAGTTTTGAATTGTTTTCTAATCATGAATACAATGCATAGATCCGTTATCGATGGTTGTCATTAGCTTTTCATCCTTTAATTGTGTGAAACCATTATTTACAACAAGGAGAGATAAATGTGGAAACAAATTCGTGAAAAAGATGAACTGCACATTTGTATATATTTAATTCAATGATGTCCTTAGATTAACAAGCAGGAAATGTTAACATATATAGTTAATTTTTTTTTGTAAAATTGTTACAGCCGACCTTTGGTTAATGATTTATATTACAATTTACTCTATTTTCTATCGGCTGACTTTTCCCTGTTAGAAATGCAGATTTTCAATTTTTGTTAATTATTCATGTCAAGAACTTAATATTTGAAGCTAGTGGTGGTTCTCCCAAAGAATTTAATAAACAAAGTCGAAGCTGTTTCTAACACGGTCTTCGATTCTTCATGTGATTTTGATCAACTCTGGACCGTCAATTAAGCCGGTCTCTGCTGCTTACTTCCAGCCTCTCTGGTCTATAAGAACACTCCCTCCACTTCTATCAAATCAAAATCCACAGAAATATACAACAAAACACTGTTTCTTTCAAAACCACAAACAAAATGTTGCGAGTTCTTGTAACTATTATCGTGCTTGTCTCTGTTTCCTCTGTTTCTGCTACAGAGAAAGGGAAGAAACTCAAGAAAGGTGCTTATGATGCGGCTTCAACGAACTATAATGTTTTGTATCCACTTGGCTCGGGCCAAGAGCGAGTTCAATGCTTGGCTAGAGGATCGTGTAACCAGAAAATCCTCACTTGTCCTAAGGAATGCCCCGAGAGAAAACCAAAAATGAACAAGAAGAAAAAAGCTTGTTTCATCGATTGTAGCAGCAAATGTGAAGTCACCTGCAAATGTAAGTCTCAAAATCTCAACATTTTGGAACATTTTAAAAGTTCCATAATGCATGTTTCGTATTTTTCAATTATATTTGTAACATTTTGTCAACGTTAGATTTCTAACACACTTACTAATATGGTTGATTTTTGTTCTTGAATAGGGAGGAAAGCAAACTGCAACGGTTATGGATCTTTGTGTTACGACCCGAGATTTGTGGGAGGAGATGGAGTGATGTTCTACTTCCACGGAAACAAAGACGGGAACTTCGCCATCGTCTCTGACGAGAATCTTCAAATCAATGCACATTTCATTGGTACAAGACCTGCTGGTAGAACCAGAGACTTCACATGGGTTCAAGCCTTCTCAGTGATGTTCGATAGTCACAACCTCGTCATCGCAGCCAAGAAGGTTGCGTCTTGGGATGATTCCGTAGACTCTCTCGTGGTGAGATGGAACGGAGAAGAAGTTGAAGTCCCGACAGAAGGTGAAGCAGAGTGGAGAATTGATCTTGACGAAAGGGAAGTTATTGTTGAGAGAACAGATGAGAGAAATAACGTGAGAGTCACGGTATCTGGGATTGTTCAGATAGATATTCAGGTTAGACCAATTGGGAAAGAAGAAGATAGAGTTCATAAGTATCAGCTTCCTAAAGATGATGCTTTTGCTCATCTAGAGACTCAGTTTAAGTTCTTTAACCTGAGTGATCTTGTCGAGGGCGTTTTGGGGAAAACATATCGGCCTGGATACGTTAGTCCGGTTAAGACCGGAGTCCCTATGCCTATGATGGGTGGAGAAGACAAGTACCAAACTCCTTCTCTGTTCTCACCTCTCTGTAATGTCTGCAGGTTCCAAGGCAAAACTGGTCCTGGAGTGGCTAAGTACTAAATCAGATTTATTTGTTTTTGTTTATCAAACTGTCTTTTAATTAAGCCTCTAATTGTAGTGTTTTAGCATCGTTAAATTGAATAATTATCGATGTTTTATGTCTGTTTTTGTTATTTTGTATCCCATACATAATAAAAAGGATTTTCTTGTGGTTTCTCAGTTTCGGTTCGTTGTTTCTTACACCACAAGAAACATGTAATCAAACATAAGGGTTTAAGTTCATTCTAGGGTTTAACTTAGAAACTATTTAGTGGAGCTTCTTCTTCTTCTGCAAGTAATCTTGCATTCTCTGGAATTTCAGAATGGCCCAAACCAAATGCCATAGCCCTAACTCCGGCCAAAGAGCCTCCGTTCTATGAAGAAGTGCCCTAGAAGTTTGCCACGTCATGAAGTTACTCAGCCGATCTCCTCCTCCGGTTCTTACCACAAGATCCGGAACCGGCACAACCGATGTATACATACACTCTTCAATATCACTCAACTCCAAAGCTGAAGAACCATCTCCAGTTTTACTCTTTCTAACACAAGAATCTCGAACAGCGTGAACAATCTCGACACTTGTGCTATAAGCAACGCAAACCACAACAATCAGATCTCTGTTCTCCTCCGTAAGCTCCATCAGTTTCTTTGTCGCAGCTCTAAAACGCTCGTTTAACGAATTCAAATCGCCGGCAAAGATTATTCTCACGCCGTTCATATTCCCTGATACAGCTTGATCGATCGTGAGCTCGACTTTCTCAAGCATTAGATCCATCACACACTTGACTTCTTCAGGTCCTCTCTTGAAATTGTCCATACCAAATGCGTAGAGTGTGACATACGGTACACCAATCTCTTTGCAGTATTGAAGAATATATTTGACGGATATGAAACCAGCTCTGTGTCCTGCGTCTAGGCCTTCAAGATTGCGTTTCTTGGCGAACCTACGGTTTCCATCCATGATGAAAGAAATGTTAGTAGGGATTGGACCGACGCGTAGAACTTTGAATATAAATTTCCTCATAAGACTCATTAAAGCGTTGAAGATTTGAGTGAATTCCCCTACTTCTTCTCGTGTATTATTCATCTCGGAAAATAGGGATTTTTTGGTTATCGGAGGGGAGAATCAAGAAGTTTGGGGTTTTTGGTTTTGTTGTAAGTGAATGAATGAATATAAAGTTATAAACAAAAGGAATGAAGTTTTTTTTTTTCTTTTTGGAGGGAATGCAAATGGAATGAGCATATGATACGGCTGGTTTTTAGGGGGAGGGAGAAAATGGGTGATTAGTGTGATTAATGACTTTATTCTTGATTTAATCAAATATGTATTGTCTAGATCCGGTTAAGATATTTCAAAATTAGTATATATTCACTTTTTTGTTTTTTTTTTACTGTAAGAACTAAGAAAGGCCATATTTTTTTTTCCTTTATCTAAGTACTTTCAAATTATTATCTTGCTCAAATTTGTTTAGTTTAAATAAAGATAAAAAAATATGTTAGGTACTTAAACACTGAAAAATGAAAATAATGGTTATCAAAAAATTAACTTCTGCACAGGATTTTATTGGTTTTGGACCAGATTATTTAACTCTAAAGACTCTTCTACTATTCTAAGTTCGAATGCACAAATGGTTGAACATGTTTTGAACTATTTTGAAGACGGTGGCGGGGCAAGAACACGACTCAGTCTTGCCCTACAAGGCTACACGAAATCCGACCAGAGTAGCATACATGAGGTAACCCATGAGATGGGTTGGTGAAATGCTAAAGATACATCACGGATTCACCAAGCTTGTGTCTGAAAAAATGTCTCTGATTGTTAGTACTCAAGATACACCAATGATGGGTGGAGAAGACAAGTACCAAACTCCTTCTCTGTTATGTCTGCAGGTTCCAAACAAAACCTGGTCCTGGAGTGGCGAAGTACTAAATCTTTAAAGATTGTTTACATATGTTTACCAAATTGTGTTTAAATTGAGCCTCTAATTATAGTGTTTTAGCATCGTTCAATCCAACGAGTATCGATGTTTTGTATATTCGTGTTTGTTATACGGATCCAATACATAATAAAAAAGATTTGCTTGTGAGCTTTCTCGTTTCCAGTCATAGAAACACGTAAATTAAACGTAATAAAGAGTTAAAAGTTCTTTCCTGCAGGGTTTAACTTTAGAAACTATCTAATCGAGCTTTTTCTTCTTCGTCAAGTAATCTTGCATTCTTTGGAATTTAAGAATTGCCCAAACCAAATGCCAGAGCCCTAACTCCGGCCAAAGAGCCTCCGTTCTGTGAAGAAGAGACCTCGAAGTTTGCCACGTCATGAAGTTACTCAGCCGATCTCCTCCTCCGGTTCTTATCACAAGATCCGGAACCGGCACAATCGATGTATACATACACTCTTCAACATCACTCAACTCCAAAAGTACAAGATCATCTCCATTCGTACATTTTCTAACACAAGATTTTCGAACAGCGTGAACAATCTCGAGACTTGTGCTGTAAGCAACGCAAACCACCACAATCAGATCTCTATTCTCCTCCGTAAGCTCCATCAGTTTCTTTGTCGCAGCTCTAAAATGCTCGTTTAACGAATCCAAATCACCGGCAAAGATTATTCTCACGCCGTTCATATTCCCTGATACAGCTTGATCGATCGCGAGCTCGACTTTCTCAAGCATTAGATCCATCACACACTTGACTTCTTCAGGTCCTCTCTTGAAATTATCCATACCAAACGCGTGGAGTGTGACGTACGGTACACCAATCTCTTTGCAGTATTGAAGAATATATTTCACGGATATGAAACCAGCTCTATGTCCTGCATCTAGGCCTATAAGATTGTGTTTCTTAGCGAACCTGCGGTTTCCATCCATGATGAATGAAATGTTAGTAGGGATTGGACCGACGCATAGAACTCTGAACAAAAATTTCCTCATTAGACTCATCAAAGCGTTGAAGATATGAGTGGATTCATCTACTTCTTCTAGGGTATTCATCTCGGAAAATAGGGCTTTTTTGGTTATCAGAGAAGATAATTTAAGAACACACTTTGTTTTTTTTTGTTTTTTTTGTTGCGAGTGAAATATAAACAAGAGAATGAAGTTTTTCTTTTCTTTCTGTGGGGAATGCAAATGGAATGAGCATATGATACGGCTGATTTTTAGGGGAAGGGAGAAAATTGCTGATTAGGGATTAGTGTTTAAACTTTCTTTCTGGTTTAATCAAATATAAACTGTCTCCGGTTAATGTCATTTGGTACAAAACATTTTAATTTCTCCGATTAGTGTAATGTCTCCGGTTAAGACATTTTATATTAGTGTATATGTGTACTTCTTGTTTTTGATGTAAGAATAAATACAAGAAAACGTAAAATTCTTCAAGGAGGCTTTTTTACCTCATTTTTTTTGTTTTGTTTGATTATAATTATAGGCTTAGAAGAAACACGTAAAGACTCGTCTACTCTTGTAAGTGCGAATGGAATGACATAAACAAAAATGGTTGTAAGGTCTATTTCTTCTATTTTCCTTTTGTTCTCTCTTAGTTCAATTTTATTCTTTTTCAATTCTCTAATTAGTAATACAATGAGCCATTATTTTTATTTATCAAAAAGACAAGAGAGCGATAGTAACCAGATTTGAGGATGCCAATCAAAATCAAAACTGATAAAAGCATAAACATCATAGTAGGATGATATAATGCAGTTTTCATTATACCCCACTTAATTAATTACACTAACAAAACCAATTCACACCCACCTTCACAAATTAATCTCCATCCCCTCAAGTAGTTTGTCAGTTATAAACTTATGTAATTATGTTCATTTGATTCGAGTTATCTATGTGCTGACATTGAATTGAGATTTAAAAATGAAAAAGATGATAATTTTGTCATAAAATATTTATAATTTGTTCAATTTTCAAAGTACTTATACAAATTTTGAAATCACAATGATATGCTGACATGTATAATGTGGAAGGTGGAATTCAAAAGGGTGGAACCCAATCTCTGTTTCCTTAGAGATATGGCAAAAGTAAACGAAAAGTGTCTCACTAAAAATGGGAAATGAAAGTTTTTTTTTTTCATTTCAAAGAAAATGTAAATGAAAATATGAAAGTTATTCACGGCTTCAGAAACTGTTTTCCTTTAATGAGAATCTTTCGATCAATTCCTATATAGTAGTAGTATTATTCACATGCAGACAAATCTAATTATATTCGATCAATTTACTGATTTGGGCGTTAAAATGTCTTGGAACAATATTTTAATCGGTCTTATTTTTATTTTTTTACATTTTTAAAATGAATTAAGTTAAATCCTCTGTTATATATGCTTTTATGAAAACATGTGAACTCTTGAAATTATGTTGTCCATTTTTTATCTATTGATTTGGGCGTGAATCCCCTTTTACACAACAATAACACTAATACAAACTATATTACGTTACATGTTTTAGTCAAAAAATTGAACTTCACATACGTGAAATATGCTGAAAATTAAAGAGAGCCCACCACAAATCAATTTGCTTTTTCTTAATTTCCAAGCAAAGTTGCAAGTTGCTCCTTCCATTATCACATACACCACATTCTCCATTTTCCTCCCACCGTTCCGTACACAGGATTTGATAATTACAAACACAAGTAATGATTTTCTTTTTAGTTTTTGCAACACACACTGTGTGTAAATATACATTATCGCAGTCATACCAACTACTGATAATTTTTTATACATTTTCATTATTAGCTCTATTTCAAATGTTACCAACTAGAACCTGATTAATTACTTTATTAGTTTCCCTTTTTTTAAGAGAAGATATCATTCTTACATTTACATATATAACTGGTAAATCTAAAACCATTACATTAAACCACAAAATACAACTATCCAACCAACAATAAAACCAAAAAAGAAAAAAGTAAACAGTTACCCCTTTGCTTATCAATGGCATAAAGGCTTCTATATATCCAATAATTTTGCCTGTAGGTAAAGCAATTCATGTGATAAAATCATCATTGGTTATTAACAATCAACTTAGTTGTTAAAATATGTTGACCTCTTAACCAATCAATTTCCCCCAGTTCAATATAACCCCTTACTCTTCATATAAACTCACACAAACAAAATATCAACACTCTTGAAAACAGAGCCATGGAACATTCTCTCATCATCCTCCTCTTCACCGTCCTCCTCCTCCTCACCACCACTCCCGGAATCCTATCTCAGCCCTCTCCAGCCGTCGCTCCGGCCCCACCAGGACCCACAAACGTTACCAAAATCCTAGAGAAAGCTGGTCAATTCACCGTCTTCATCCGACTCCTCAAATCCACTGGAGTCGCTAACCAACTCTACGGCCAACTAAACAACTCCGACAATGGAATCACTATATTCGCACCGAGTGATTCCTCGTTCACCGGTCTCAAAGCCGGGACCCTAAATTCGTTAACCGATGAGCAACAAGTAGAGCTTATTCAGTTTCATGTCATACCAAGTTACGTCTCTTCCTCAAACTTCCAAACAATAAGTAACCCTCTCCGGACTCAGGCCGGTGACTCCGCCGATGGACATTTTCCTCTCAACGTTACCACCAGTGGCAATACCGTAAATATCACGTCCGGCGTAACCAACACCACCGTCTCCGGCAATGTCTACAGCGATGGACAGCTCGCTGTTTATCAGGTCGATAAGGTTTTGCTTCCACAACAAGTTTTCGATCCTCGTCCTCCTGCTCCGGCTCCGGCTCCGTCTGTATCGAAATCAAAGAAGAAGAAGGATGACAGTGATAGTTCCAGTGATGATTCTCCGGCGGATGCTTCGTTTGCTTTGCGTAATGTTGGTTCTGTGTGTGATGCGGTGTCGTTTTGCGTCATGAGTGTAATGCTCGCATGGTTTTATTTGTGATGAAAAGCTTTTTTTTTTTTTTTGCT
>Ga0041059_1002647_pt1 | contig 13146 bp, 7 predicted proteins | sample AraColnosormetaG_FD_56232 | JGI IMG/M metagenome (GOLD analysis project Ga0041059, IMG submission 56232) | Arabidopsis roots microbial communities from North Carolina, USA - Col MF nosort | ecosystem: Host-associated > Plants > Roots > Unclassified | place: USA: North Carolina | collected 2013-09-02 | reverse complement strand
AAAAAAAAAAAAAAAAAAAAAAAACTGAGACTTGGCAAAATTCTAACAATACCCAGATCTCAAACCCTATTCTATAACAAGTTTGGTTCTAAACATATCAGAAGAACCCAGATCGATGCACACAAAATCAAGATCGAAACTTACGTATATCGATTTCCAGCAGGCTTAAGATCCACGACTTGAACAACAATTTCGGGTCTAACAGAGGAGGAATCAAGGGATTGATTGGCTAATACTGTCGCGATACCATCTTGGGTCACTGAGTTCTCCATCTCTATCTTAATCTCTAGCTCTATCTCTTCTTTCTCTTTAGAATTCACAGGAAATGGGAAGCAAAATGGTTTTGTTTTGTAAAAGAAAGATTTGCGCGGGAGCTATTAGATTTTTCGTTAATTATTCCCGCCGAATTTTATTCTCGTTTTCAAAACTTCACCGCTTCTTCTTGTCTAGCTTTTGGTTTATTTGGCGCCTTCTCTCAAACTCTCTGACCCAACCAGCAGGTTTCAAAAGACTCTTCTTTCTGCCAGAAAAACTTAGAGCATCTCCATCGGAGTTTTGGAGATGGTCTTAAAGATTATCACATCTTAAGCTTTGACACTGGTCTTAAGATATATACATTGAATTTGACAACACATCTTCTTCTCTCTTCAGTTTCTTTGCATATGACAAGATAAGTTACACCAATCTTTGCATATCTACACACACACTAACTAGAGACGTGTAATACTTTCATCAAAAAATGATGAGAATTTGAGTAAATGCTTTTTATAGATTTGGTTGTATTTCTTCCATGAGGAATAGCATTTTCTGGGCATTTAACACAGCAGAAGACCCTTGCTTTGTTTTCTCAACAATCTGCTTTATCAGATGCTTCTCCATCTCATCTTCTTCTTCTTCTTCTTCGTCGCTCAGACCAAGTAGATCTTGCAGCATGGACAAATTCACATCCTCTGAAGTTCTTGAAGAATCCTTTATGTAATCTTTATGGCTCCAAGGTGAGCTTTTGCTCGTCAAAGACAATTCTTCTTGCCGCTCATTCTCCTGCATCACACATTGTAAATCGTCTTCTTCTGAATAGTCGTTAATATCCATCAGTTCCTCGTAAGATTCATTGAATGCGTCAAGTGCTTCCCCTTCTAAAGTCATAACCAGAGGTTGGATCTCTGCAGGATTATGTTTCTTCTCTATATGAGCTACAGAAACTGGAGGATTTGAGCCCCTCTTATATTTCATCTCTTCATGGGTTTCCCAAATCCTTGACAATGGTTTCTTCTTTTCCTCTGATTCTATGACCAGCTGCTCCACTTTCCTCTGACTCTCTTGTAAGGCATTCTCAAGTTCTTTTATCCGTTTTTCATAGCATGAATTGATAACTCCAAGCAGACGCAAGCTTAACTCACGAGGTGAGACTATGTAGTTTCCTGATTCAGGTGTGGAATTGCTACTCCGTTCCTGGTTGGACACGGTTTCATCAAAACGCTGTCTTTCAACCTGATCATCTCTCAGCTCACCCTGCGCAAATTCTACTTCGAAATCTGGCTCCAGCTGCAGAATTGAGAAACAATTTACAAGCTGAACTTCTATAGATGATTAAACAATGGCTAGTCTTATGATCAAATATCTGTTTTGCTCAATTTTCATATATGGAGAAAACAGGATCATTAGTGCTGCGGGATAACTTCCAGAATGAACAGACATGATCGACCAAAATGAGACAATGATTCAGTGAAAGGAAAGGAAAAAGCAAAAGCTAGAGTATAAAGCTCACCTCAAAGACATCTGAGAGTTTTGTCTCAATGTTGGAGGAAATCATGTTGATCTCCAGCCTTTCAAGTTCAGCTTCAAGTTCTGCTTCAATTTTACTTATAGATTCTGAATTCTCTGCTGTCTTTTCATCACACTGTTTTTCACCATCGTGTATGTCATCTTCTAACTCTTTTCCCAAATTCTCTGTCTGCTTTGACTCTGCTCTGACTTTGTTTAGTTCGGTTTGGTTAGCTACAAATGATGACATTATCCCAATTGAAATCCCAACGCATAGCACTAACACTGGATCATTTGATCCTGAAAAGAAAGATAACATGTTAAGTCTTCTCCTTTGTCAATATAAACAAATGTAACATTTTAAAAAGAGAGCAAGAATTTTACCAGTCCCATTATCAGATCTTCTACTCACGCTCTTCGCATCTCCAACTCCCCTTTTAGCGTAAAGAAGTGAAGATTTCAACTTCCTAAGCTGAGGAATCCCGCATTCCGAAACTTGCTGGCTAACAGAATCTCCAGTATTCTTGCTAATTACATTTGTACCATCAGTAACAAGCAAGGGCCTCGAAACTGAACCACAAGGTGATGGAAACGGACTACGCATATATTCCTCCATGGATATTTTCTCTCTATGTAACCGAGACATAATGCTTTTCTCCAAAGAAAAAGGCTTGATAGGACACTGATTTCTCCTAAGAAACGCTCTGTTCCCAAAAGAACCTGAACGAATCTCATCATCATATCCCAAATCCTCCTCATTATTCGAAGCTACTTCCACTCCATATGCATTGCCACATTCATATAGATCAAGAGTTTCCCCATTTAAGCAATCCTCAAAGTTTTCTTCTTTTGGTTTTTTAACTCTTACTACATTACTAGCCAAGCATCTCGGTGACTCTAGCTTCACATTAGTCAAATCTTCAGAAGAAGATTTACCTTTGGATACATTTCGCAAATGCTTGGTTATATATCCTGTAGCAGCAGTAGCTGCGATTAACCATAGATCCATTTCTTCTCTCTTCGTCCTCAACAATCAAAAGAGTAATTGGATCCTCTCCAATCCAACTACATAAACACTAACCCTCATTGACAACATCTGCATCAATCCAAACGAACTCACTCCAAGCTTTAGAATCAAAGGCTCAAGCTTTCAATTTCGAAGAAAGAAGCTATAATAAGCATATAAAAGCTACCCACCAAAGTTAAAATATCAGAGAACAAAACCCAAATTCTCAAACTTCAACTATGTACCATACTACGCGGAAATCGAAGTACTTAGCAATCAATACCCGTTAGAGAAACACAGAAAAAGGCTTCGACTTTTTCCATCAGAGAGATAGTCATGAGCAGTAATTAAAGAAACAAAGAAGAAAAGAACAAGACTTTGGAGCTTTGTGAGTACAGCAATGGATAATCTGGAGCTTGGAGGGTTAAATGAAGGAAATGATCTTCATAGGCCGGCAATTTTGTGAAGAAGCCGTACGAGCTACCAAAGGTTACCGGAATTTCTATTTTCCAACCAATAAAAAAAAAACAATTCGCTAAGGGTCACTGTCGAAGACTATCAAAAACATCCGGTTTATATCGGTTTATTTGGTTTCTGATTGATCGGTTTTCGAAAAACGTAAACCATATAAAGTCTCAATTCGGTTCGGTATAGTTTCTTTTACCAAGAGAAAAGTGTTGTTTTTCAATCGGATTTATCAAATAACTCGGATTTTACACATCTTCAAAATTACTTTGTGCTTTATTTACAGCTTGTTTGGTAAAAAAAAAAAACTAACTACTAGACTTCTATTGATATTTTCTTGATTATTTGCATATTTTTTATATCTACTAAATTAACTTTATTCGTATATTAACTCATTTATTTTAAAACAATTAAGTTTTAGATTCACCATTCATGTACTAATCTTCTTTTACTAATCTACCATAACTCCATAAGAAATACAAACAACTTTACCCTCAATTTCTAGGCTTTGTTTAAACATAAATAGTCTATTAGCTCTCATACATTTTTACATCTACAATTGGTTGTAAACTTTGTGAAAGAATGAAAATAAGATAACAAACCTATAGTAGCATATTCATTAATTATTGTATCATAAATAGTTTTTGACGAGAATAAGATGTAGTAAAAAAAAAATCAGCACAACGCGAATCATAGTTGCTTTCATACAATGTTAAATGTTGTTTGACGGTATGTGTCATTTTATTACAATGCCGATTTAGTATTAAATCAATTAAACAATAAATGTCTTTGCACAAACCAAAAATATAATGACAAATGTCATAAAGAAAAGTAATTAACTTGTTGACAAATGTCATAGATAGCTCTCACTATGATATACATTAATGTACATTAAATTTTTATTTCATAAAATTAAAATAATCAAAATTTAAATTATGTAGGATTTTATGGAATAGTTTAAGATTTTTGAAAATGAAACAAGACAATCTAAGCAACTTGAAGTTAAATATCACGAAGTTTAATAAAAATGGTAGTACTTGATAAATAAAATCAAAAATGTTAAATAAAGCTCATAAAAACTACATAAGGAGTGAACTTTTCAAAAAATAAACGGAGAGAAATTTTCAAAAGAAAATTTCAAATTAAATATGGAAGTAGTGTATATTTGTTTCATAAAAGTCTTAATTGCCATTACATAATCAATTATCACTAGAAATTACCGTAAAGTCACAATTATATAGTATTTTAATGTTGTTTGTCATCATGAGAAGTTATTTAATTTTTAGAATTGAATAAATTAAATCAAAAGTTTAGAATCAAAATTTGAGGTGTCTTGTGTTGATAATCAATTATGAAAATCCTAAATTTTAACGGTCATCTTAAAAATCGTGGGATAGTTTATAATTATATTTCATTATTTAAAATAATAAAAAAAATATTTTTCTATCCCGTAAATTTTAAAATTTTAAATTGAAATTTGACGTGTCTCGTTTCTATAACCAAATATGAAAATGCCAAATTCTAACGGTCATCTAAAAATCGCGGGATAATTTAAAATTTAGAATTAGATTACATCATTTCTAAGTAGAAAAACATTTTTAAATCCGGCAAAATTCAAATGCTGGGAACATGTATTGATTGTCTAATTCGTAACAAATCAAATCATCATTTTCTTTAGCAAATTAGCAGGTTCTACACATCATATGGGAGCTCACCAATAAAAATGCTAAACTAAATACAAATTTTCTGCGTTAAACAAAGATATATGATGGATATCATAACAATGAGTCATATACAGGATACACTGTAAGAAAGAAGGAATGTCAAAGTGAGCAAGTCACATGTCAGTAAGTCCAATCTCACATAGCTTGTAAGTAACTTGAGATCCAAGGAAGATGAAACCCTAAAAATCTTAATTACAGATGCACTCACTTAAGCAACTTAAAGCAAAGAGAGGCTCAGGAGAAGTTAACACACATGTCTTAATCAATTTGACGAAACACTTAAGGATGTGAGCTTTGACGTTTAGTTTCTTCGGTATGTCCTTCTAAAACAGAAACCAAAGAAAATGACATTAATACACAAGCACAATATCATAATCTCATTTTCTAGCAGAAATTGAATCAAATAACAACTTGTGGTTTTCACCTGCAAGCCGAAGCGTCCTACGTTTTCTTTTTGGAGAAGGAAAAGCCAAAAAAGGTGGTCGGTGTTTCTTGATTGGAGATGTATCATTGGGCACCAAAGAAGCTATGAAAAAGACACCTCATGTAGATTAGTTCAGTAAATAAGCATTATATAAACGATCATCCATAATCCTAAACACACTATACTTAAATAAACATAAACATAAACTTTATATGATCACCTTTATTAGTAGATGATTGTGCTAGCAACATGGGTACATGAGGAGGCTGATGAAGTCTCAAGCCACCATTTTGAACCGGCATAGAAGTTTCTTTCTTACCGCTATTAGTTGAGTTGTTCACATGATGCGATATCTGTAACACGCGAGTCGAGGTTCTGCACTCTTGACATAACCATATACCGGGTACAGATCGTAACAAGACTGCTGCGCAATAACTGTATACACAAAAGAGAAAGATTTATTGAAAAGAATGATAATCATAATCATGTAAAAAAAGAGTATTCTACAAAAGATATAGGGCAGGAAAGTCATCATACATATGTTCTCTAACTTCTCTGCAGTTGAAACAAGTCATTATCAAATCCTTATAGCCGATATCCCCACATACCTGACAAGGTCCCTGTGTAACAGAAAATCGAGTAAAATCAGCAAAAACGTATACAAGTTTTAATCAATCGCAAATGTGAATTCAGCATGGAATCATCAACGCCAAACAGTTGGGTTTTTATAACGAAAGCAATGAAAGCATGAGGATCATGCCTAACAATTTTTCTGAATCTGAGGGGTTTTCAAGAAAATCATCATAAGATGATGAGTTTAATCAAATAATCCCTATAATATTTGAGATCATCTCATGAAATAATCGTTTAACAACAAAATTCTCAAGTTTTCTTTACTGAACCAATCAAATAGTTGCAAAATCTTCTTAAAAAACAATTGGTTTCCAGAAATAAATAAATTAGAGGATAATCAAGATTGATTGTAGAAACTCATCAGATCAAAAACTTTTTCACCAATCGAGAAAATTTACAATTCAAAATCTCAAAGATTCAAACCAAAGAAAGCCAAGAAACATAAAGAAAATGGATATTTTTATTTGCAAACACATGTCTTCAGATTGGATTAAACCCAAGTCTCTGTAATGATCTTACGGTTGGATTCTCCATCGTTTTCTGTCTTCAAATTAAGTCGATGGATTTGTCAAATATATATGGTATGGAAATCGAAACAAGAGAAAGAGAAGAAGAGATTGTGTTCTTGAAGTAGAAGAATACAGTTTTCTTCCAAGTCCAACCCCTTATAGGTAAGCATTTACTTTATTTCTATTTTACCGAGGGGACACTCTCATTCATTCAGAGTGTTTCCCAAATAAAACCACACTAAAACCAAACCGAGATGCTTTTATTCGTATCAATCCGGTTAACTAAAATGAATTTTCTAGACCAGTAAATCTTATTGTGGTTTAGTTGGTTCGAAATTTCTTAGACCCAATCCGAACCAAAAAGAAGAAAAATCTTAGTCAAAAGATAAACAATTCGTACCAAACCGATCGATAGTAGATTTGGTTTTACATTGATAAGTGTTTTCTTAAAACCGGAAAGTAAAAAAGAACCGAAATCCAGATTAAATTATCTCTAAAACAACAAGAACATATAAATAACATATTTTTTGACTAAGCATAAACTAAAAGAAGACAGTGATTCTTCTTCAGTTCAGAGCATCATCACGAGAGAACAAAAGCCGGTTAACAGAAGGTTGTTGGAGTAATAGAGCGCAAATCCACTGCTTTCGGTTGAGTAATCCGGGTTCAACCCGGTTCCAGTAGCATCAGTGATATTGCCTCCTAATAAGCCGGTGGATGGTGTGCCAGAGTATGGACTGTTTCCGCCGGGAAATGTGGTGATGCTGTTGCTTCCTTTTGGACTGTTTTTGCCTGGCGTCACGGTGGTGCTACCGCTTCCACTAGAACCACTATAAACAAACAACAATATTCGTAATCTTAATTAGGCCTAATTGTATTGTTTGCGTTTATCTTTAGCTTGCACTTATGTTTCAAGAGCAAATGAATTTACAGTTGTTACTATTTTAAAGCAAACACATGTCATTTGAGTTGAATTTGTTAGGACAAGGTAAACAAGTTGTATTGTTTGAAACTATTCTTAATTTTTTGTTTTTCATGTAAAGTATTATCAAACAGAAAGATTAGCTTTTGAAACAATTGCCATCTCTATACTTTTCAATTTATTTATCATTAATGTGTTTTCAAAGAATAGCTTACAGCAACAAGATAAAACCGTTGCAAAGAGACGCGCAAGTCAATACACTAACCATAGGTTCAAACTTTATACAATCCCCAAAAAAAGGCATAATTGAATTGTTGTAGATGTTATCTAAAGTTTAGACCATTAAATAGGCATAATAAGTTAGTTAATCCAACATTGAAGTGTAGTATTAAATGGCTATCCTTCTTTGTCCAAAAAAAAATAAATGGTATCCTTCAAATTTCTAGATAAAGCCATTAAGAAAATAAATGTGTAGAGAAGCAAAGAGCCGTACCTAGCACTAGAAGGGAATGCACATCCTGTATAGCCTGTGCCAAAAAATCACACATCAGAGAAAAAATATCTCTACTTGAATCTACTTGAATCTTTAGTACTCTAATCAAAAGACCTTGAACTTGAACTTTCTGAGACTCAAAATTTTGTAGGGTTCTAAAGATCACAAGAGTATCAACTTTCTGAAAACTTACTGGGATCGGTGGTGGTAAGAGTGGCAGTACCAGTGAAGTTACAAGACTCAGAAGCTTGACCTTTCTTTTGGAAGAAGCTATTGACTGCATAGTTGCAATGAGCCCTAACATTGTCAGGATTGAAGCAAGAGCCTTTTGGGTGAGTTGGGTTACAGTCAGCTCCATTTCCACAAGCATAGTCTAATGTCTTTTGTAGCACTGAGTCACTCAGCCCTGTTTTGCACACACACCATGAGGCACCTACCAAAGAAGAAAAAAATGGGAACAAAATTGTAAGTGAAGCCAGTAAGATTTGTAAATCTTGTTTCGAGAGGTTAAGATGTTTGCAAATCATCAACAAGAGTTGCATAAGAGATAAGTAAGGTAGTTCATTTGCGAGGAAAGCAAGCTTTGTAGATTAAGGGTTTCTTAAACCAGAGAGCCAGAGCTGAATGTGAAAGGGTAAGCGAGAGTGAGACTGAGAGACCAAATCCATAAACAAAGGTGAAGAAGATCAGTGAGAGTTCTTACTGGTATGGCCAGCCATGAGGAGAGTGAGAAGGTAGAGAACCAGAGGAGCCATGGTTGGAGTTCAGAGATACAAATGGCACTGTTAGACTTGTTGAGAGAGAGAGATTTCTATTCTGATAACTTTTAGAGAGAGAAGAAAGAGAGAGAGTTATGGAAGCTAGTGTACTGGAGATTGAGAGTGACAACTTGTTCCGTGACTCTTGTTTCTTCTATAGCCCTTCTTGAGTCAGCTTTTTCATTATTGTAGCTCTCCTCCGTGTGAACACCCGAACTTGTAAGTACACCTTTTTCAAATTTAAAAATTAAAACATACTTTCTGATGCTTAATCGACTAGATAAGTAAAAAGGAAAGCTGTGAACAAGTTAGGATGTCGGCTAGTTTGATCCATGCCATATATATTGCTATACATATTCGGAGAAACAAAATTCACTATTACTAATTTTCTACTGTGTACAAACATTTACAATTTTATATAAATAATTGAAAACCGCCAAAAGTGATTGTGTAACGTAACATGTGTTGCAGAGTTGCAGGTGGTGGTGTTCCACCTAGTATATATGAAATATTGAAAAATCTGATTGTCTTGGCCAAAAATATCTAGAATTATTAATGCATTTGGTTCTGTAAGGAATAGGTTTTAATTCAACTTGCGCTACTGTAAAAAAAACAATGTTTTTCCTAAAACATATTCAAGATTTCTGAAATCTTCCTCTTCAAGATTTATATATAGGTTACAAACAACTCACAATATTTAATAATGACTTGATTTGGCGTTACACGTTCTTACATAAAGCTAACTCCGGATCAAACTACGCTGTTTTAAAACTTTATTTTCGTGCAAGCCATATACCTTGTCCAAGAAGCAAAGTTAAATTTTAACCCGACCCGAGTCCATAAACGTTCGGAGCCAACCTTGGCTTAGGATGTACCACCAAAGGAACCGCTCTTTGCAGTGTAAGCCCATAACTCTCCTCCATATTCAGCTTCTCCGGCGTAACTCCTCCAGCTAATTCCCAATCAAATCCTTGAACCAACGTCGCCGTAAGAAACTGAATCGTACGTAACCCTAAACTTAAACCGGCACAGATTCTCCTCCCAGCTCCGAACGGTATTAGCTCGAAATCGCTTCCTTTCACATCAACGCCGGATTTTTCACCACCGGGTAAGAATCTCTCGGGTTTAAATGCTAACGGGTCGGACCATTGATCCGGGTCACGGGCTATGGCCCATATGTTCGTCAATAGAGTCGATCCTTTCGGGATATGGTAGCCGTTGATCTCACAGCTCTCTGACGCGATGTGTGGTAACGAGAGTGGTGTTGGTGGATGAAGCCTGAAATTCTCTTTGATAACCGCCTGTTTTAAACCAAAACCGGATTAACAACAATAGCTCGCTAACCAAAACAATTCCAAATTCCGGTTTGGGTTAACGGTACCTGAAGGTAAGGAAGCTGAGCGATGTCTGATTCATTAACAGGCCTGTCACGGCCCACAACAATATCAAGTTCTTCTTGGGCTTTAACCATTATATCCGGGTGACGGATAAGTTCAGCTATAGCCCAGTCCACCGTACTTGCTGACGTGTCAGTTCCAGCTGTGAACATGTTCTGTATTTACAACCAAAAAAAACAATCTAACTTTCATTATATACGATTTTTAAGGAAATTAATTGTCAAAAAACTGACCAATAGCAAGGCTTTAATCTCAGTATCCGTTAAGCTTCCTCCGTCACCGTCAAGATCAGTTCCTTTAAGGGAGATTAAAGTGCTAAGCATATCTGTATGCTTTTGATCTTGACCGTTCATTTCGTGCTCTTTCAAAATCGACGATAGAAAAGCGTCGAATCTCTTGTGAAGCCGTTTCATTTTACCAGCGACGCCTTGTAAATCTAACCAATCAAGTGACGGCACGAAGTCTCCGATGTTGAATACTCCGGCGAGAGCCATCATTTCCGTCACCATTGATCGAAACTCGTCAGCTTTATGATCGGCGTCGGCGCCGAACAATCGCCGTCCGATCATCTCTCGTCCTAGAGCGTTGACTACACACATGTTCACCAACTGGCCTAAATTCACGGGTTTCGTGCCAACACGCACTAGCTCCCGCGTTAGCGTTCCAACCTCTTCCTGTAAAATTTATTTTATTCTGTTTTTAGAATAAAAGTTTTCTTGAATACTAATTAAGTATTTTCGTCCAACATAATCACAATTAATACGAAAAAATTATGATTATGATCTAAAAGCTCTATCAAATTTTAAAACACGGTTAACAAAACCATATATTTCTTTTTAAAAATTTACTCTAATTAAATTAAACCAAAAAAAATAATTAGAAAATAAAATCTATAATAGCATATATTATCAGTAGTCTGAAATTGAGAAACTCGTGAGACCTTCCATTTAAGGAAACAATGTGGTCCATACATTTTATAATTCAAGCAATATTTCCTCTGGATCTGAACTTTCCAATTTTTCCATGGCATCATCAAAGTTAGATCATACTTTTATACATCCACGACAATGACAGTATTGCATATTTGCACTTATACCTAGCTCTTATGTAAATTCATTTGAGTAAAACCCAATCGTTTATATATTTTTAATATATAAATTCACTTTAAGAAAACCCAACTTTAACATAAAATTTATGTGCAGATACTAATATTCATTACAAAAGTTCAAATTCCAATCCGGTCTAGTCTTGAAATAGTGAGAGATAGGGTTTGAAATCCCAATTATAAATTATAATTATGTATATATAAAGAAAAAGTCAAAACATTGAAATGACATGATTACAGGCCAGTGAGCTATAGCGTTAGAAAATGAGAATACCGTTTATAATTGTTTTACCTGTCGAACATGTTTGAAATCTTCGAGAGCTTTAGCTGAAAATAGATGAACAGAACTAATCTTTCTCAACAGTCTCCATCGGTGTCCGTAAGGTGCAAAGACAAGATCTTGATAGTTATATGCCATGTGTTTAGCTCCTGAGTTTGGTGGTCGGCTAGCGAAATTGGCGTCGTGTATTTTCAAGAACTGCTCGGCCACGGATTTAGAAGCGGCGACCACGACGTCTACGAACCCTAGTCGGAGGTGGAGGATAGGGCCGTAAGTAGTAACCATGGCGGAAAGGGTTCGATGAGGCTTAGTGCCCATGTGAGGGAGGTTTCCGATGATGGGCCATGGGTTTGGCCCCGGTGGAAGACGGTTGTTGTGGCTGCGGTTGCGACGGTGAGAGAAGATACGGAGGATGAGGAAGAGGACAGTGGCTAGGAGGATTGTGAGAAATAGAGTTGCCATAGTGTTGGGTTTGAATGGTAAGTGAAAAATGAGGAAACAAAACACAAGCTATAAATAGAGGAGTTTTTTTTTTTTTGTCAATCAAAACTATATGTATGTCTTGGCTAGGGAAATTTAATTTAGTTATCGTTATGAGAAGTACTAATTTATTTAAAGCTAAATCTCATATGGGACAGTTTAGTACGGTTTTGGTTTGATGTTGGGTTTATAACTTTTTTTTTTATTAGCGCAACTTAGAGTTTTCTGGTTTTTGGTGCAACATTGAGTAATTTTTTTATTTTTTTTCAACCCATATTTCATTGTAATCGATGCGAGAATATCCCTTTCCCACCAATCTTGCTTTAAACCGTGGAGAATATGGGAGCATCGAAAATTGACATTAAGAAATTGTGTGAAATAATTCAAAAATAGATCTTTTTCACACCCGATTCGCAATGCTTCCTTAAGCGCCTTAGATTCTCGAGGAGTAATGGTCATTTACTCATTTGTAAGTGATAGGTTCTAAGATTTCTTAAAAGTATAAAATCATTGTAACCCTAATAAACTATTTTGATTTCTTGTTAACTGTTTCATCATTTGGATGGGATTCGTTAATTGATTTAAACCTAACACTTCATATCTTATTATATAGTGGTCTAATATATATGTATGTACACGTGACGTACGTGAGAACATCTGTACTTTTTTCAGTGTTTTGTTTTATGAAAATAAGGAAGTTGATAAAGAAAAAAGAAGTCTTCCTATTTGACAAACAAAAAAAATGCATGTGTGTCATATATTACACTGCCCACAAACCAAGCATTCTAAGTTACAGTTCATAAATCCTTTAACAAAAAAGAAAAGAAAAAAGAGGTTACAGTTCATTAGTTTGGTACCTTGGCTTTATTTTATGTATGTAGCTGGATTTTCACCGTTTGGTTTCTAACTTTTAATAACAGTGTCTCTTTTTTAACGTTGTCCTTTTGGCTTCTTTTTTCTGTTTAGAGTCTAGTGGCTACAAAACAAATCGAGAATATCTAGTACCATATGTTTTCACTTTCAGAACTCGGGTCGGAAAATACAAGTATGAAAAGACGTTTATTAATTATATTATTTAAATATTGGAGAAAGATCAGTAGTTTTTGTCGCCGTTAAAGTCACAATTTTTTTTTTTTTTTACTGTTAATCTGCAAGTGATAAAAATAATAATTAAAGTTTCGTGTGT
>Ga0041059_1002646_pt1 | contig 13148 bp, 9 predicted proteins | sample AraColnosormetaG_FD_56232 | JGI IMG/M metagenome (GOLD analysis project Ga0041059, IMG submission 56232) | Arabidopsis roots microbial communities from North Carolina, USA - Col MF nosort | ecosystem: Host-associated > Plants > Roots > Unclassified | place: USA: North Carolina | collected 2013-09-02 | reverse complement strand
CCAAAAAAAAAAAAAAAAAAAATCAGCTCATCAACAACAACAGCATCGTAAAACTCACAACACCGATGCAATCATGAAACTCTTAACGACCATGAAAAGACGCACCGATGACGCAACCGGTTCAACAAAACATTTCAGACGAACAAGTTCCCCAAAATCGGAATCATTCACATAAATAAACCCTCTGGATCCAAAATTAGAATCAAACTCAAAATCAAGAAGAAGAGACGAATCCAAAAGGTAAGAGAAGAAGAATCTTCAAAGAGGTGCGTGAGAGAAAGAAGAAGCAAGAGGTACCTCTCTCTCTTCTTCTCTTATCTTTCAATCTGTTTTTTTTATATAACAAATCCCAATAAGCTCATCGCCATTAACATCGCTCTCTTTTTCTTTTTTCTTCTAATTACCATTTTTTAACCTTTATCAAAATACGTTAAAGTTTGTTTTTCCCAGATTAAAAACATTCTTTGATTCTTTTTTTTATACAATGAAAGCTCAAATTTCAAATTTCAAAGCATAGAAACAAGAATTTCTCATACTTTTTATTACATTAGATCTTTAATTAATCTATAAACAAAAATAAACCTTACCGTTTTTATTGTCTTTTTACCGTAAGAAAAAAACAACTCAAACGAACAGAGAAAAAATGGAGAATTAATTATGTTTTGTTTTTAAAAGACGGGAGAGACAAGAAAGCTGTTGGGAATTGGGATGAGCTATTTTGTGCCCTTTCACTATTTCTCACTCTTATCCATTAGTGGGCCATAATCAAGGCCCACATACTAGTGGATCAATATATTAAGCCCAGCACGTTATCGATCTCACGTGAGAGAAGGCGACAGATTGATGATCCTTCTCCTCCACCACCCAAAGCTGAGCCTCTTTGTATAACACATGTCGACTATGAAATTAAAAATCATATGAGTGATTTTATGCAAAAAAAGCTATATTAATGTCGAGATGATATACAACATAAATCATACTATGAATGAGAGTGTAAAATCGACCTAGAAAGGTCGAGAAGCTTCTTCCATCATTTTCTTCACTCTTGTCAACTTCTCTATTTCTTTCAGAATCTGAAGAACATTGTTCATAAAATTTTAACATTTGTAACCATAAGTTAAAATGATAACCAAAAAGAGCTCAAGACTTTACCTCCAAAGCAATGTCTTCAGAAGTTACTGCTTCCAAGTCTTCAAATTCTAGCTTTGTAGCTATTTCTGTTTCCGTGTAACAAAGCAGAATCAGTCACATAATAAAAATTGTCATGAATATTATTTGACTTGTGATAGATCCTTACTTTCAAGGGAAATGGATACATCTGCTGTTTCGTAACCCTTTCTTGATTTCTCGTAACTCGCTTTTAGTGTGTCAAACAACTGGATTCATCCATCATGAAAGTCAGTTTCTCTGTAATAAGGCCAAATAGGAAATTTATGCAGCTCAGAGGAAAGAAGGAAGAAAAACCTCAGGGGAAGGTTCTGAGTGGAATGAATCATCATCCCCTTTAGCAGTGATATCCAGAGGAACATCGATCCATATGGAGATCCCGTGTCTAAGAAGTGCACTGTTCAAATATTTACGATCAAATGAGAACAGACGGGAGAGATATTAAACAGATATAAGCAGCGTGTGTATGTCTTCTAAAAGAATGAACTGCTAGAGAGAAACTAGTGAAACTTATATAGAACATACAGATTTCTCAAGCTTTGGACCGCACCATCTCCAGCGCAAACTACAAGCCGACCCATAGATGATAGCTGCTTCAGCACTTCAGTCTGCAGAAACATGTTAGAAAGTCATCGTCAAAAACCATTTTTGTAAGTGCGATCAATACTCTTTCAGGAACTGGACCAGAGATGCATTTGTACGATAAAAATGCAGATCAAACGATATATAGTTTACCTCTGATTCTTGAAAAGCCTTCTCATCAGCTTCCTTCAAAGCTTGAGCAGACACATTTCCACCAGCCGCCTCTGTGATCAAATTATCACTACCCAATCAAAGTAAACTAAAGTTAGAGTAATGTGAAAGTACTTACAAACATTCAATGTGAATTTATTTCAAGACGAGGAGAAACATTATGGTGGCAACGGACAACCCTATGTTATGGAGGTAAAGGTCCAAAAGAGAGAGCTTAGAGCTTAAAGCTTAACACTAATGCTCGGATAAACTGGATTGCACAAGGATAAATTGGATTGAAACGAAGATAAATACAGTTAGTAACAGTAAGAAATGTCTGAAATTCAGGCCACTCTAAACAACTATAAGGGTTTCAAAAAAAAACTAAAAGTAGAACTTATGATGAACTTATGAGTGCTTACCTATCAAAGTAGTAATATCGTAATGCCTCAGCCAAAAGCTTCCCCGTGTTCGTTTTAATAGAGTTATTAATTCCTATTCCAAATTGTTAATGCTCACACATCAGTATCCATCCATATGAAGTACACACTTCAAAAACGGGAGCTTGCAGCTTAAAAAATCTTAGCCAAGCCGGCCTTACCAACCAGAAATATGGAAGCTCCTTTCAGTTCAGGGGCTATGTCCATAGCTTTCCTCTGAGTTTCAGACGGAAAATGGTTAAGGAACTTCTGAAGTAAAGAGGAAGCAAAAGCTGGTTACATCTGTATAAGATGGTTCTTATGAAAACTCTCACCTTTACAACATCAATGGGATCCGAATCAACAACACTGATCCCTACGCAACAAAGAATAAACCGAAACAAAACATTTAGATAACTTAGTAAAATTTCTTCGTTTGTTAGAGTAGCAATTTACTAATAGCATCAATGTAAGACAAAAAAAACACACCAAAATTTAGACTAATTCAGCATCAGACATATCGTCGAACAGTTGGTACACAATCAATCTAACGATTTCGCTAGACTTAGGCATCTCTCAAGTTCCAAATTAGGGTTTGAAAACTAACCAGTAGAGGCGGATTGATCTGCGAGAGACCGAGACGGAGCTATACGACTGTGACAAGAAATGAGTCTAGTAGAAGAAGAAGACAGCAACGGCTTGCAGAGAGTAGTTCGAGCTTGAGGAGAGAGCAAGGGAAGAAGACGAGGAACGAATCCAGTTAAAGTTAGAGAAGCAGACGCAGAGAAGATCTCCATTGACGACGACGAATGCTCTCTTAAGCTCCTTCTCTCCCTCCTTCCTCTAGTCCCAAGATATCCGCCACGTATTAATTTCTTTTATCATATGTTTGTGGAAATTTTATTAAGAAATAAATTTTAAAAATATATATATATATCAAATAAAAAATTAAAATAAATTTATAGACTTAATTTTTGTTATTCTGCATAAATAAATTTAAGAGGGAGGGAAAACCTCTCCATTGCTTATCCATCCTGATTTTCTCGTTTTACATCCGTTTCTTTTCAAATAGGTGTAGGTGATCGCCTAAAACCACTGGGATTTGAATGAATGTTATAGTAAAAGTAGTCTAAACAGCTAACGAATTAGGCCATCTTATTCTTAAGGTGAACATCAATCCATCGCGGCAGATTTCTTTTATTTTTCTCGATCGTGCTACAGACTGAAATTTGTGAACGATAAATAAAAGCGGTCTAATCCGCAAATCCTAGATGTCGAGATGACGTTTAAACTATAGAAGTTACCTTTTTACGCGTTGGAACTATGCATTTTGTATTAGACGGTTTTACGCTATCTTAAACGCACTTTGGGGGCCTTCCCATCCCGACAACGGAAATGGACAGACATAGACTTAGTTTCATACGTTATATACTTTTGCATTTTTGAAAATTTTATTTTGAGGTTTCGGATATAGAAGGGGATGAAAGAAGAAAAATTGAGGGGATTGAAAATGAAAAGGGAATAAAGAGCAGAGGCTTCAGATTTACAATGGGAAAAAAAAAAGGAGATTAACCAACTAAAGAATAATACATATACTGACTTCTATATTCACTTGTGAAGATCTCTGAATTTGTACAATCAGCGTTTTGGTCAAACGTGACGCAGACGCGGAAGCCTCATCGTTCGATCAGCTTTCCTACTCCTGCATGATTAATAACCTATGGAGGTTTCAATAAATCCACAGCAAACAAATTCCATTTATGAATCATGCAATTACATTTTAAAAATACTTCATGCAGTTACATTTTCGAGTCGTTTGCGTTTGCGTGTAGATTGAAAGTGTCATTCTAAACGCCAAACGCAAACAAAAGTTAAACAAGAACATTTCATTTGTGTTTTATGGAAAACTGAACATGCTTTTATGTTTCAAAAATATCATTCTTTTTCTGTAAGATTATTTCACGTAAACGCATAAAATGAGTTTGAAAGAATCGATTATACCTCTGATTTGACTGGTCTGAGCAACTCCTGTGGCTTGAGGAAGTGGCCTAGACAGGCTCATTGGTGTTAACGGTGGGGATGCTACTATATCATCTCTCCTTTCGACCAGCCGTTGAGAAACAACTCTCTGGTTTCTTGAAGGTATAGAGTAGCTTCTAGGGACAACCAACGGAGGAACCGGAAGCGGCGAGGCCACAATGTTGGTGGCGGACGGAACAGCAACAGTGACAGTGCTTCTTTCTTGGTTCCATGCGGTTAGAGGCGCTGAGTGACCAACCAGACCAGGGGACTTGGCTCGTCTTGGAGGTGGTGCAAAGTGGCCTGGGGGTCTTGGAAGCTCGTGAAGCTCGTTGAGCCTTGGGGAAGAAGCAGGAGGAGGTGAAGCGGTAGGGGAGACTCTTGGAGAAGATGATGAATGAGGGTGAGATTGGAGTACTGGAGGAGTCGGCAGAGGACAAAAAGCGCCTGAATAACTGTCAGCCATGGTGATGGGTTTTGTTGAGGACGGTCTGAGAGGTCCAGAAAATGCATGTCTTCCTGCTGCTTGCTGCTGATGATGATGCGTGTCTGTTGTAGAAGGCCGAGGGAGGCGGCCGTAGAAGCTGTTGCTTTCGGCGTCTTTCCCATCTTTCCCGCTTTTTATCGGCTCTAACGGAGATGAATGCCATATGTTTCCGGCACTGTGGTTTGTTGGCCTCGGATTTAATGCTTGGGAAACCGGTTTTGAGTACCTTGAATCATTTGGTGTTGGTAATACGTAGGCATTAAAAGATGGATTCGCCTGTCTCAACCTCTCTGATACATCAGGTTTCTTTTCTGGGAACAACGGAGCTGAATGGCTGCTCAAATACTTATCGCGGGTTGAAACTGGATATTCTTCTCTATGATCAGCATTTACCTGTGCAAGAGAGAAGTAAAATACTTATCACACTAGACTCTCATCAACCCGATTAATCGCAGTTGAGAGCATTTGGTACACAAATATTGGAAAAAAACATACCGCTGCTGGTCTTGTTGTAGAAGGGCGAGGAAACGAGAGGTCTGTATCATCCATCTAGATAAAAAGAGAAGAGCATAAGAACAAGTTTTATAGGTAATGTGTGTATTTATCGCTTTACCGTCAAATCAACTTACCTTTGTGGCCCATGGTGTAGAGAGAGAAGAAGCTTCTACCTTCTGCTCATTTGTTCTGTAATCAAAACTGAGTTCTCCTTCTCTATTCATGTATCGGCCATCATCATCATCATCCTCGCTAGCTTCCATCTCGTTCCCATGAACAGATAGATCACAGTCAATGTGTTGTTTCTCTACAGCAACTTTTACATGACGCTCAACTGCCTCGAGCGATTTCAGTCCAGTGTGAAACAAACGCATCTATAAAGAATCATAAGAAAGAACCGTCAGAAACACAACAGACGATCACCAAAGTTCATGAGAAATGAAACAAACAGACGAAATTTGAACATAAGCTTTACCTGAGCAGTGTGGTGACGGACTGCTTGTATTAGGAGACTACGAGCTTGTCCTTCTTTAAGCGATTTCAATCGAAAAATGCACATTGTGGCTTCATCATGAAACTCACTGTAAGCAGGTCGAGACTCAGGAGGAATATGTCTCTCTCCTTTACTGCTTTTAGGCCTTCCTTTCTCTTTCACTAGCGACATCTCATACACATTCCTGAGAGTTTACAGGTAAAGAAGTTGTTGAAGGAAACTTTATCTAAACTATAAAATAAAAACTCCAGTGTTAGAAAAGTAATAAACCTCTTCCCGTCGCATTGTTGCTTCATATCCTGCTCATTTATGATGATAAAAAGATGAGTAAACATAAAAAGTAAAAGCGTTCCTTGAATACAAGAGTAGTAAATTATGGTATACCTCAACATATCTGAGGTCCTTGAGAAGCGCCTCGGACGGGGATGTAATAGTTTCGAATATATGACTACGCTGAAGAACGAAAACCATGATCAGAGTAAGCTTTCATAGAGTAATAAATAGAGCTTTTGCGGAATTCATGTTTGTAACAAACAACTTACATATGTGTCAAGAAGTCTTTGAAGCTCACTCTGTACTTTACCCAACATAAACAAGATTCTACCTACAGAAGAAAACAATGTTACAATACATCATAGAAATTCTACACAGGAAAGTAAAGTTCTATAATACTTACTGCTCTCTTCGTCGTTATGAGGCGCGATTTGCTCCAAACAAGAACCCATTTCTCCCAACGACTCAGAGAACTCTACAATCCACCAAAGTACAACAATAAAGTGTAAGAATGTTTCTTAAGAAACCTACTTGCATTTTGCATATAACAGACAATTGGATGTTTCTTTACCATATGCGCTATTTGCCGTGGCAGCAGCTGCAGCGAGTAGTCTATCGTAACATTCTCTCATATCTTGCATATCCTGAGAACCACAAGAGAATAGTGTCTAAGTAAAAATGGAAACTTTTTGATACAGTTTAAAAGTCAAATTCCATAACTAAAATAGTCCATCTTCCATAGAAAGCCCTAAATCTCATCTAAATGATAAAATTAGCTACCAATTCAAAAGTTTCTAAATTTGTTCTTCACTCCTAAAAAAGGTTTCAAATAGAACATTTTCCGGCGAATTAAGTAAATCAGAAACTCGATCGAACAACGAGTACGCAATTACAAAGCATAAACCCTACTAAAATCTCGACGATTCCGCAACAAAACCCAACTTCGTATGAACATCAAATTACGATAAATTTTCGAAGTTAGCGTAAGTTGTGTTACCTTCCCGGCTCGATCGAGTTCGTCGATTTGTGTTGTAGCCATGACATCTCCTTTCTCCTTCACATCAACCTTATGTGAATGCGATGTTAATCTCCTTAACTTCTCAATCGAAGCTTTCATCGTAGAATAATGCCTCAAATCAAAAACCCTAATTACGAAATTTCCAGTCAAAATTCTCTGAGAAAAGCTTGGGATCGAAAATTCTCAAAAACAAAAGTGAGAGGAGATATAGATGAAATTGTGACTAAAAACAGAGAATAGAAGAGAAGAAAGAGTGAGATTCAAGTATCGTCAGATATGTTCAACGACATTGAAGAAAGAATAAGGAAGACCAAAAAAAAAAAGTTTCTTTGGTCAAAAAAAAACAGATCGAAGAAACAGAGAGAGACGGAGACGGAACCCAGATAACAGCAAGCAACGAAGGATGATCCAACGGCGTTAAGTATTTATATGAAGAGAGATGAAAATACACGTGGCGAAATCGTAACGGATGATAAGGAAGAGTCAAAAGTCAAAGATTGATGACAGGGAAAGAAAGTGATTATCATTATTTGGGTTTGACCGCCAGTGGGAGGGTCAAACATCTCTTCCCTTTTTTTTTTGACAAGTTATTAATTGTTTCTTTTGAATCAAAACAAAAGTTGTATTTAATTGCATTAGATATTTAATATCCCCTGAGTTAATTAAAGTCCAAATAATCTGTTCGTTGGTCAAGAAAATTTAAGCTTCAAATCTATTTTAGATATTAATATCAAACTAGTATGTTTATTGCTAGTTTAAGCTTCAAATCTACACTCTTTAATATTTGGTTTGTAATATGCAATGAACATGTTCCTATAACAACTTTGTTTACATCTATAGTACATTCTTCTTTCTTTTTTTTACCATAGTCTGATTACTATCAAGACAAAATTTCATTTTTCTCTAAAACATTTGCCAACATATTAGTACGGTTAACCATGAATTTCGTTTTTAAAAGATACAGGTAATTAAAATTTATAAAACATATGTCGTGGAGTTTTGGGAGCTCATTAACTAAACTAAGGAGATAAGAATATACAAATTTGACGAAATTTAAACACAAATAATGGTTTTACTACAATACTTGATTAATTTAATAAATTCTTATTATGTTTTAAATATCTAAAATTGTATGAGATGTAAATTTATATACATAAAAATTCTAATAATTAATAAAAGTTACATAAAAATTAAAATACTAAATATTTAAAAATAACCAAGTATATTTTACTCTAAAATTGTCAGTATCATGATAATTAAATGATTAAATACTGTTTTTTCACTATATGATGTACGAGAGTTTTCCATCAAAGCCTAATGATACCGGATCCATATTTGTTATTTGAGAAAAACTTCTAAAGGCACAATAACAAACTCTGATTAGATGCGTATTTAATGGTGCAAAATATAGTAAACAAAACTGATACAGTTTTTTTTAGATGTTGATAGTGATATTGATAATTTAAATGTAAAAGAAGACCTACATTTATAGATGTTCTTGTACATAATCAATATGAGAGTTCTTTGCTAATACAATTTTTTGCCTACAGAATGGGACTAAATGATTGAAAAAGAGCTTTACAACAACAATGGTGTCAAGTGTTAGTTATAACCACAATAGTGTTACCTGACCTTTTTGTATGCAAATCAAGTTTTTAACCGTGTTGTTATAGAGTGTAGACATGTATGAAACTTATGAGAGTTTCAGGATAATGTGATGTGGATAATGGTGATTGAATATTTCTTTACTTTGCCCGATACCCCAATATGATCATTGAAAAATGGAGCTTTGATAATCCATATACTTAAGACCAAGTCTGTTTGGTGGAATCTACTTACGCAGTTACGCTCATGCTTGATAATTCTCCTAATTTACAACTACTCAAGCTCATTAGTTTCTACTTAGTAAGTTACTGCAATTAAATACAAATTACCAAAATGAGACCAAAAATCGGCACAAGTAAACAGTATGATTTCGAACCGGAAATATAAATCCGGTTTAAAGACGCAAGTGGATTAATTTTGGCCGATATCGTCTTCATTTTTCACATTCCGCCTCCGCTTCATTATTTTCTGAAACCCTAACCTCAGCCGTGTTTTTTTGTCTCCACCGCCGTCGATTTTCACAGCCCTCGAACTACTTCGTCCTCCCTTAACTCAGCTGGATTTGAAGATCACTAGGAATTGATTTATTCTCTATCGAAGAGCTAGCGTTTGGAGTGTTGCGATGCATCTGCGTTTTGAAGGGGATTGAAATAGCGTTTGTAAATGCGATAGTACTCGGGAAGGAATAATAATTCAATAGGAGATCTTATTGCAATTCGATTGCTTTCGATGACAATGAAACGATGGTATGTTTCCTCTATGTGTGCTTATTTCTTATGAACTGTTCTTAGGATTTTTTACACTGAAGTTCCAAACTAAGTTAGTAAACGCTGTGGTGAAAGTTTGAGCAATGAGTGATTAGGTCTATGAATTGTCCTTATGGTTTTTTACACTGTAAGCTCCAAACTAAGTTAGTGTTATTTCGTTTATTGAGTTTTGGGGCTTTTTGTTTCACAGCAAAAGTTGTGGTCAGAGTTTGAGCAATGAGGATAGGATCAGTCAGTTACCTGAAGCTTTGCTTCTGCAGATATTATCTTTACTTCCAACAAAAGAAGTGGTCGCAGTGAGTGTTTTGGCTAAACGATGGAGGTTTCTTTGGAAGATGGTGCCGAGTCTTGAGTTTTTTTTACTATTTCACAAATGATCTTGAGAGGTTTTCATATAATGTCAGCAAGTGTTTGTTTTCACATCAAGCTCCGTTTCTACAGAGTTTGCATCTCAATATGAACTTTGGGTGTGACCCTCGTATAATGGATTTTGAGATATTGATTGGAATTGCGTTTGGACGCCAACTGCGTAAGTTGGTACTCAAAGTTTACTCTGGGGATTGGTTCAAATTTCCTACAAGTTTGTATAACTCCGAAACTCTAGAGACCTTGGAACTCTACCATTGCATTCTTATAGATGTCCCTTTTCCGGTTTGTCTCAAGTCCCTTAGAACTCTAAACCTTCACGAAGTGGAGTTTGTAAACGATGAATCAGTTGTTAACCTTTTAGCTGGTTGTATTAGCCTGGAAAATTTGGTGATTCATCAAACTACAGATCTTAATGTGAAGACTTTTACTATTGCGGTACCATCCTTGCAGAGGTTAACAGTTATTGTTGAGTATTATGAAGAGTTTTCTGTCTTTGTGGTAAATACTCCATCTTTGAAATACTTGAAGATTGAAGGTATTATTGTAGATGATAGGACTTGTATAATTGAGAATACACCTGAGCTGGTGGAGGCAAGTATTATTGATGTGTCTTTTAAAGTCTTTGAGAGCATTCTTGGATCCCTTGCTTCAGTCCAACGTCTTTCCTTGAAGGTTTCACTCGTGGAGGTAAGGTTTTCCTGTGATTAAATCCAGTTATTAGTTATTGCATTGTTTCTCTACTAATATTGCCTTTCATGTATAGATTTTTTCACTTCCTCCTATCAGTAATACCTTTTATCACTTGACATATTTGGAGCTATCCACATATAAACCTAAGTGGTGGAATCTGCTTACGCTCATGCTCGACACTTCTCCTAATTTACAAGTCCTCAAGATCTTCGATTTCATGACAGTAAGTTCATCTTTCAACAATGTTTCCAGCTCAGTTTTGCGGTTTAATGATCTAATTTATGTGATTTATTTTGTGTTTCCTCCTCGTTAGTCTCAGGAACAGAGGCCTTGGGAGAAATGGAATGAACCGAAGAATGTTCCTGAATGTTTGTTGCTCCACCTCGAAACATTTGTGTGGACATGTTATGAAGGGAAACTAGAAAATGAGATAGAGCTGGCGAAATATATCCTAAGGAACGCTAGGCGTTTGAAAAAGGCAACTTTCTCCATAATTGAAATTAATCCGGACAAGAGAGTTGAGATGGTTGGTGAGCTCAAAAGCGTGGTCAGGGCTTCAAATTCATGTCAGCTTGTGTTCATATGAAACTTATATGTTTGTGAGAATCTTTTGTTATCTTTAGTGTTCTGTTATTTTAACTGATTAGGAAAGACCAGTCAAATTTTCCGACTTAGTTGAGAGTTTAATGTTTGTAACCAAATTTTAAGCTAAGGCGTTTTTTTGTGAAGAGATTGTTGTTTGGATTTTGAATAATTTTCCGGTACATTAAAACCGAAATTAAGCAAAATCGAAATTGAGGGATGTTTTGGTTTTCATCCGGTTTGTATCGGTAAATAAATATCTCATCCGGCCCGAGTAAAAAGGTAATTGTAGAAAATGACTCACTCAGCTCCGCCTCCTCTGAAACCCTAACTTACGCTGTAAATTCTCTTAGTGGTCGAAACTCCGATTTGAGTTGATTCTTTCTCTAATGCTTTGGAGTTGAAACGGCGTTTGCGTCTCTATCAACGAAAATGAAACGATGGTATGTTTTTATGAACAATTGTTTTCTCTCTGAATCCTATCAACTGTTCTAGGGTTCTCTTAAATTGTTAGTTCCAAACCAATTGATTCATGTTTTTTTTGGGTATTTGAAAGTTTGAGAAATGGAAATGGTGTGAATGAAGACAGGATCAGTGACTTGCCCGAAGCTCTGCTTCTGCAGATATTGTCTATGCTTCCAGTAAAAGATGTTGTTACCACTAGTGTTTTGTCTAAACCATGGAGGTCTCTCTGGAAGTTGGTACCTACACTCAAGTTTGATTATGAAAACAATCAAAGTGAAGATGAGACATACTCAGAGATTGTTTGCAGGCTTTTGCTTTCCAATAAAGCTCCTTTTCTTGAGAGTTTGCATCTCGGATTCAGGTTTGGCGAATGTCGTTCGGTGGAAGTTGGAATGTGGATTGGAATTGCATACGCACGCCATGTGCGTGATTTGGTACTCCATGTTGAATCTGTGAAAGGGTCTTTCATATTTCCTACAGGCTTGTATAACTGTGAAACACTAGAGAGCTTGACACTGAGGAGTTGGGTACTCGTTGATGTCCCTTCTCCGGCTTGTCTCAAGTCTCTTAGAACTCTGCGTCTTGAGAATGTGGATTACAAATACGATGATTCGGTTTATAACCTTTTATCTGGCTGCCCTAATCTTGAAAATTTGGTTGTGTATCGAGGAAATCTACTGGAAGTGGAGACTTTCACTATTGCAGTGCCATCTTTACAGAGACTAACAATTTATGATGACAATGATGGAGAATACTGTACGGGCTATGTGATAAATGCTCCTTCATTGAAGTACTTGAAGATTGATGGGTTTAAGGCTCTCGAGTCTTGTCTGATTGAGAACGCACCGGAGTTGGTGGAGGCAACTATTATGAATGTCTCTAAGATAATCAATGAGAAGCTTTTGGAAACCCTCACTTCAGTCAAACGTCTTTCCTTGGCTTTATCACCCTTGGAGTTAAAGTTTTCTTGCAATAATTATTCGGGTCACTTGTTGTTATGACATTGTTTTTGTGCTAATATTGCCTCATGTATAATCAGATTAAGTTTCCAACTGGTAGCTTCTTCTATCAGTTGGTATCTTTGGAGCTATATACAAATAAAGCAGAGTGGTGGAATCTACTTGTGCTCATGCTCGATAGTTCTCCTAAATTGCAAGTCCTCAAGCTCATCGGCGTAAGCAATGTTCATCTGTCAGCAAATTTTACGAATTGGTTTTAAATTTTGTGATTGATCTAATAATAGCATACATTGTGTTCCCCCTTCGTTGGTCTCAGAAATTGTCTGGTGAAAACAATCATTTAGCCAGTATGAATTGGGATCAACCAAAGAATATTCCTGGATGTTTGTTGTTTAATCTCGAGACATTCATNTGGAAAGGCTGCAAAAGGATAGGAGAAGATGAAAAAGAGGTGGCGAAATACATCCTAAGGAACACAAATCGTTTGAAGAGGGCGACTTTCACCAGAGAAATCTATGAAGAGAACAATTCTCAAGACATGTTTGAGAATCTTGAAATGGTGGAGGAATTGGAAAGTGTGGTCAGAGCTTCAAAGTCATGCAAGCTTG
>Ga0041059_1002645_pt1 | contig 13157 bp, 17 predicted proteins | sample AraColnosormetaG_FD_56232 | JGI IMG/M metagenome (GOLD analysis project Ga0041059, IMG submission 56232) | Arabidopsis roots microbial communities from North Carolina, USA - Col MF nosort | ecosystem: Host-associated > Plants > Roots > Unclassified | place: USA: North Carolina | collected... | reverse complement strand
TTTTTTTTTTTTTGGTAAAAAGTTTTTTTTTTTTTGTTTCATCTCCATATTTAGAAAATTTATTTCAAACTTCGTTCTCGTTTGTGTTCATCTTAATTTTTAACCATGATTGAGTCATTGACCATTGCTCAAAACATACGCATAAAATTCCCAAAAAGTAGTGTGTGTCGTGACAAAACCCGACCCGTCGATTTACGCGGTTTGAAACTCGACCCGAATACTATCCGAACCCGTAACTTTGGCAAAAGCACATCGTACAGCTCAGGCACTTGTAGCACGTCGTCTCTCCTTTGGTTTCTCTCCTTATATTCGACGAGTGACTCCGATTGGATCGCTATTTCGTCATTTCTCACTTTCCAAAAAGAAAAAAACGAATCTCTCTCCACCATCATCACCTTTCTCCTTCACTTGCCTCAGATCTGGCTGCGATTTCAAATCTTCCTTAGTTTCTCTCGCATCGCTCGGCCGTTGACGGTCCCGTCCTTTCCGTGGATCTGATTCTGGCCCCGGATTCTCTCGCCGCGATCTGAGGTCAAACATGGCGGCTGCTAACGCGCCCATCATTATGAAGGAGGTCCTAACGGTGAGTTCTCTGTTTTTAAATCTCCGGGAATCGAGCTAAAATTTTGGACGATTAACATGTTTCTATAGTTGTAGTCTCTGATTTCTATCGATTTGGTTCTGCTCACACTGTTATATGATTGATTCAAGTTTCATTCTGTTCTCAATTCTACCCGATCGTTGAGATCAAGTTCTCTGATCAGATTTTCTCTGCGGACGCTCAGATCTGTGTTATCTGAATGTATATAGTCCTTAGTTTTAAGTTATTGTGTTGCGCAATGTGCTTATCTACTCGGATCTTGTAACTAAGTTAATGAACTATGCCAATTGATTACTTTTGTTTTGGAAATTTTCCAGCTTCCGAGCGTTGGGATCGGTCAACAGTTCATCACCTTTACAAATGTTACTATGGAGTCTGATAAGTACATATGTGTACGAGAGACGGCACCGCAGAACAGTGTTGTAATTATCGATATGAATATGCCGATGCAGCCTTTAAGGAGGCCTATAACTGCTGATTCTGCTCTTATGAACCCAAACTCGAGGATCCTTGCCTTAAAAGGTATTACACTGTTTCCTTCGATCGCATTATCACTTATAACACCCATAAGATTCTCCTTTTGAAGTGTATGATCAGTTATAAGACCCATAAGTGGTTCCTATTAAAGTTTTCTCCAGAACTACCATTGATAGCTTCTCCTTCATTTTGTTAACTGTACATATGCTATTTATTACGGATAGGATGTTTTGATTTATTTGAAGTTTAAATGACTCTGTCCATGTTGTGATGCGTCACTTGATAGAAAACCTATTTTTATTAAAGTAGTATGGAAGTGTAACTACACTCTTCGAGTTTATGTTGTAGTCCTATACTCTTTTTCTGGATTTGGGGTGATAGCATGTTTAATGCTGTAGAAAACATCAGTATAGCGCTCTCTGTTTTCCAACACGTGTTATATTTCTCGTGGCAGTGTTGTGTCTCAAGCTTAGTGTAGTTAAACTAGAAATTTTGGTTTGTACTGGATGTTTCCTTGTATAAGCTATTACTTATTTCTTCCTTAATTTGTTGTTAACTTTTTCTTAAATTCGTATCGTATATAGCTCAAGTTCCAGGAACTACTCAGGATCATCTACAGATATTTAACATTGAAGCAAAGGCAAAGTTGAAGTCACATCAGATGCCTGAGCAGGTGAATTTTGAAGCAAACAAATTGTAACCCGATTATCTTTCATGTTGTACTCTTCAGACAGACTCTGATTTTACTGGTCTGAATTTTTTGGATATTATAGGTTGCTTTTTGGAAGTGGATCACACCTAAGATGCTGGGACTGGTCACACAAACTTCTGTGTATCATTGGTCAATTGAAGGTTTTATATCTTTAACTTACTGTCAGCTTCTTCATATCATGTATATGTTGTTTCTCATTTTTGCTTCGATATTTCCAGGTGATTCTGAGCCAGTTAAGATGTTTGATAGAACGGCTAATTTGGCAAACAATCAAATTATAAACTATAAGTGCTCTCCTAATGAGAAGTGGTTGGTCTTGATTGGAATTGCCCCTGGCTCTCCTGAGGTAGGGTTCCTGCACCACGTATTAGGTTGAATTAAGACATCATAACGGCAGTCATGTTGTATATTTTTGACGGAATCTTGTCATTATTATCCTCTGTAGAGACCACAATTGGTGAAAGGAAATATGCAGCTTTTCTCTGTGGATCAACAGCGGAGCCAGGCCCTTGAAGCACATGCTGCATCTTTTGCTCAGTTTAAGGTAAACTATGTGATACCTTTGCTACTTCATTCCATGGTCGGATCTTGAACTGTAGTATGACAAGCGACATTATTATTGATAGGTCCCTGGGAATGAGAATCCTTCGATTCTTATATCATTTGCAAGCAAGAGCTTTAATGCTGGGCAGATAACATCAAAGCTGCATGTTATTGAACTTGGTGCCCAACCAGGTTAGCTTAAACTACTGCTCTATATTTTCATGGTTATTGTTAGTTGGTATTAGTCTGATGTTTAAAGGTGGGCGGCTTTTTTTCAGGGAAACCATCATTTACAAAAAAGCAGGCAGATCTCTTTTTCCCCCCAGATTTTGCTGATGATTTTCCTGTGGCCATGCAGGTTTGTAGTTGCATTAGCTGTTCAATTAACTTCAGTAAGTTTCTTGTGAAAAATTCATGACACCGACTTCTCTTTCTCCCAACAGGTCTCTCACAAGTTTAACTTGATTTATGTCATCACCAAGCTTGGCCTGCTGTTTGTATATGATCTAGAGACAGCTTCTGCTATCTACAGAAATCGGATAAGTCCGGACCCAATTTTCTTAACGTCTGAAGCTTCCTCAGTTGGGGGTTTCTATGCCATTAATAGGCGAGGACAAGTTCTTTTGGCAACAGTAAATGAGGCCACCATAATACCTTTTATTAGTGGTCAAGTATGTTCAACTTTTACTTTGTTCTTCTCTATATAATCTATCTATTCATCATGACATGCTAAGAAATCTATGCCTTTATATTACAGTTGAACAATTTGGAACTTGCTGTCAATCTTGCTAAAAGAGGAAACCTCCCTGGTGCAGAAAATCTGGTATGTGATAATTATCTTGGATCAGATGTGTGGATCTATTTTCTTGGTGAAGTCATTATTGTGCCAATTTGACGAAAAAGGTCATTCTGATAGAAACAATAATGTAGAAAATTAGAAATCGAGATTTGACGCTTCCTCCGTTTCAATATACAAGTGCATTTTTGACATTTTCAAGCAAATGAAAGAATAATTAAATGTTACATGATATCCTAGAAGACAATTGTCTCTTGGATTTAAATTCTATTTCACATTGTTAATTAATATTTAAATAGGGGTAAATAGATAAATGTATTACAAAATTTACATTGAATCGTAAGATGACACTTTGAAACGGAGGGTGTACATGTTAATGTTAAAATTCTACAAAAAACTAAGTGAATTTGATGATAAACCTCTTCCAAACTCCCAAGACATCTTATACCGATAGAGACTAAAGATCCATAACCTATTTAAACCATGGTTACTTGAAAGTAAACACAGTTAAACCCTACTAACCTAAAAACACTTAGTAAATATCATAAACTCCTTAGACCTCTAAACCCATTGCTCGAATTACATTTCTTAATGCAAAGTTCCTCATATTCAATTTTGATGTTACAGGTTGTCCAGCGGTTCCAAGAGTTATTTGCTCAAACAAAGTACAAGGAGGCTGCTGAGCTTGCTGCTGAATCTCCTCAGGGCATTCTACGGACACCTGATACGGTGGCCAAATTCCAGGTATATGTTCCATATTCAAGCAAAGAATCCTCTGTGAACATGTTGTCTATAATGTATGTTTGTAACACCAGTCTGAAACTACAACATCACACTTTACAATTTTGCAGAGTGTTCCTGTACAAGCAGGGCAAACTCCTCCATTGTTACAGTATTTTGGGACCCTTTTGACTAGAGGGAAGCTCAATTCATATGAGTCTTTGGAACTATCTCGGCTTGTTGTGAATCAAAACAAAAAGAACCTCTTGGAAAACTGGTTGGCAGAGGATAAGTTAGAATGCAGTGAAGAACTCGGAGACCTTGTCAAAGTAATCTTAAAATGACCATTTTCATTTAAAGTGTCTCCTATGGGCTTCTTTAGTATGCTGTAACGGTAATATTTTCTGATTCAGACTGTGGATAATGACCTTGCTCTAAAAATATACATCAAAGCTAGAGCTACTCCAAAAGTCGTTGCAGCTTTTGCAGAGCGAAGGGAGTTTGACAAAATATTGATTTATTCAAAGCAGGTAAACAATTAAGTTTTAAAGTTTGCCCCCTCCGTTGTTATGTTTACCCTAAAGGTCATTGTGCTCAAGAGGTACCATTGTTTTATGTTGTGACTCTAGGTTGGGTACACACCTGATTACATGTTTCTTCTGCAAACGATACTCCGTACGGATCCTCAGGTTAGTTTGCTGCACTTTTGATACTTTGCAACATATTAAACTGTGGAAGGACTGGTTTACTAGATTCTTGTTCCGTAATCACAAGAAGAGTCATAAATTTTGGCCTGCTGTTGTTTATCAAGCAACTAAGCTTTTGCCCTGTAAAAGATCAATAGTCTTTTTTTTCTGCTAATTATCTTCTTTTTTTTCCTGCTAATTGCAGGGAGCAGTAAATTTTGCTTTAATGATGTCCCAAATGGAAGGAGGTTGTCCAGTTGACTACAACACTATCACTGATCTTTTCCTTCAGGTGAACACGTAGAATATACTGTGTACATAAAATTGTATCTCATTACTTGTTTCACAAGAGAGCTATCATGTGCTAATGTACTTACTTTTGCATATTCAGAGAAATCTGATCCGTGAAGCGACTGCTTTCCTTCTGGATGTTCTGAAGCCAAATTTACCCGAGCATGCTTTTCTGCAAACTAAGGTTGAAAAGAGTTGCCACCTTTTACTTCTCTGTGCTTTCCCTACTCACCTTCCTTTCTTAGACCTTTTAGTGCACTCTCAACACAGGTTTTGGAGATCAATTTGGTAACCTTTCCTAATGTGGCTGATGCAATCTTAGCAAATGGGATGTTCAGCCATTATGACCGGCCTCGTGTTGCTCAGCTTTGTGAAAAGGCTGGACTTTACATCCAATCTTTAAAGGTTTTTGCTCAATGTCTTCTTTAATATTCTTGGCCTAATAGATGTATTTTTTTTTCCCCTCTAACTTCGTTTCCTTTTGCTTTGTGCAGCATTACTCAGAGTTACCTGATATCAAACGTGTAATTGTGAACACACATGCTATTGAGCCACAGGTATTACCTCTGAACTAATTGTTGGTTGCTAAACAACTCGATGTTCAAGTTGCTGAATATCCCTCTACTCAAATTTGCAGGCTCTTGTCGAGTTTTTTGGTACTCTTTCTAGCGAGTGGGCAATGGAGTGCATGAAAGATCTCCTGTTGGTCAACCTGAGAGGCAACCTTCAGATAATCGTTCAGGTATGTGCTGTATTGTTGTAAGATGTGAATTTTATTGTTTAATGTGACACTGACGTGTCCATGTCTTTGCAGGCTTGCAAGGAGTACTGTGAGCAACTTGGTGTTGATGCATGCATTAAACTCTTTGAGCAATTCAAGTCGTACGAAGGGCTGTACTTTTTCCTAGGTTCATACTTGAGTATGAGGTAATTTTATCAAGATCCTGCTGTCATTCCTGTAAACAAGCACCATGCAGCAATTTGTATTTTTATGACTTACAATGTCTTCCCTCTGTGTGATAGTGAGGATCCTGAGATTCACTTCAAGTACATCGAAGCAGCTGCCAAGACTGGTCAAATAAAGGAGGTTGAGCGTGTGACTAGAGAGTCTAACTTTTATGATGCGGAAAAGACGAAGAACTTTTTAATGGAAGCTAAGCTTCCTGATGCCCGACCTTTGATTAATGTCTGTGATCGTTTTGGCTTTGTACCTGATCTTACTCATTACCTCTACACAAACAACATGCTGCGTTACATTGAAGGTTACGTTCAGAAGGTATGTAGTTTCTTTAGACTTTTGTTAAATATGGTAGGATTTTCATGAAAGAATTATATATGCGATCCCTTTTGTAGGTGAATCCTGGGAATGCTCCCTTAGTTGTGGGGCAGTTGCTTGATGACGAATGCCCTGAAGATTTTATAAAAGGCCTCATTCTTTCTGTTCGTTCATTACTTCCTGTTGAACCCCTTGTTGCAGAATGTGAAAAGAGGTGCGAACCCTTTTAGCATCTTGAATTTCGTTCATATGTATGCTATTTTGTTCTTTAGGCTCTAATATGTATATGTCTTCTCAGAAATCGACTCCGTCTCCTCACTCAGTTCTTGGAGCATCTAGTTAGTGAGGGAAGCCAAGATGTGCATGTCCATAATGCCTTGGGTAAAATTATCATAGACAGTAACAACAACCCCGAGCATTTCCTGACCACCAATCCTTACTACGACTCTAAGGTTGTGGGTAAGTACTGCGAGAAACGTGATCCCACTCTGGCTGTTGTGGCATACAGAAGAGGACAATGTGACGAGGAACTCATCAATGTCACCAACAAGAACTCTTTGTTCAAGTTACAAGCCAGGTATTTGATTATTGCTTACTAGACTTCTTACTTATATTCCACACTAGTTACTTTGTAGACTACTTACACACGATTTTCCAACTGCAGGTACGTAGTGGAGAGGATGGATGGTGACCTCTGGGAGAAGGTTCTTACGGAAGAAAATGAATATAGGAGGCAACTTATAGACCAAGTTGTGTCTACTGCTTTACCAGAAAGCAAGAGCCCAGAGCAAGTTTCTGCAGCTGTTAAAGCATTCATGACTGCTGATTTGCCACATGAGCTAATTGAGCTTCTGGAAAAAATTGTGCTTCAAAATTCTGCCTTCAGTGGAAATTTCAATCTGCAAAATCTACTTATACTGACAGCTATTAAGGCAGATCCGTCCAGAGTTATGGATTACATTAACAGGCTGGATAATTTCGATGGTCCAGCTGTTGGAGAAGTGGCAGTGGATGCTCAATTGTATGAGGAAGCATTTGCGATTTTCAAGAAGTTTAACTTAAATGTTCAGGCTGTCAACGTATTGTTGGATAACGTCAGAAGCATTGAACGTGCTGTTGAGTTTGCTTTCCGGGTCGAAGAAGATGCTGTTTGGAGTCAAGTCGCTAAGGCACAGCTCAGGGAAGGACTAGTCAGTGATGCTATTGAGTCCTTTATCCGAGCTGATGACACCACTCAGTTCTTGGAGGTCATCCGAGCCTCTGAAGATACTAATGTCTATGATGACTTGGTCAGATACCTTCTGATGGTTAGACAGAAGGTGAAGGAACCCAAGGTGGATAGTGAGCTCATCTATGCTTATGCAAAGATTGAAAGGTTGGGTGAGATTGAAGAATTTATTCTGATGCCCAACGTTGCCAACCTTCAACATGTTGGTGACCGTTTGTACGATGAAGCTCTGTATGAGGCTGCAAAGATAATATATGCATTCATATCGAATTGGGCCAAGTTAGCCGTCACCCTTGTGAAGTTGCAACAGTTCCAAGGTGCTGTTGATGCTGCAAGGAAAGCAAACAGTGCAAAGACATGGAAGGAAGTCTGCTTTGCTTGTGTTGATGCTGAGGAATTCCGACTGGCTCAAATCTGTGGACTTAACATTATCATACAGGTGGATAAATAACAGATCCTAGTTCCCGAGAAAGTTTTTTAGTTATAATTGGGTTTCAATTTCAATTTTGTATGCCTTTTTGTAATATTTTTGTGCTTTAATAGGTGGATGACCTGGAAGAAGTAAGCGAGTACTACCAGAACAGAGGATGCTTCAATGAATTGATCTCCCTTATGGAGAGTGGACTTGGTCTGGAACGTGCTCACATGGGTATCTTCACCGAGTTAGGAGTACTGTACGCCAGATATCGTTATGAGAAGCTTATGGAACACATCAAGTTGTTCTCTACTCGACTCAATATTCCCAAGCTTATCCGGGCCTGTGATGAACAACAGCATTGGCAGGAACTTACCTATCTTTACATTCAATATGATGAGTTTGATAATGCTGCAACCACTGTTATGAATCATTCTCCTGAAGCATGGGAGCACATGCAATTCAAAGACATTGTTGCCAAGGTTGCGAATGTTGAGCTTTACTATAAGGCCGTTCACTTCTACTTGCAAGAGCACCCTGATATAATCAACGATCTTCTCAATGTGCTTGCTCTGCGGTTAGATCACACGCGTGTCGTTGATATTATGCGCAAGGTTAGAGGCTGACCATTGATTTAATATTTTCTGTTAAAAACTTATCACCAGTGGCTTAACAATCTATATCTGATGATTATTTCTTGTTTCTGATCTCAGGCTGGTCACTTGCGCCTTATTAAGCCATATATGGTTGCAGTTCAGAGCAATAATGTATCTGCTGTAAATGAAGCTCTGAATGAGATATATGCAGAAGAAGAAGACTATGACAGGTTGCGCGAGTCTATTGATTTGCATGACAGTTTTGACCAGATAGGTCTCGCTCAGAAGGTAAGAGTTTAAATCTATCTATCGAGTACACATTTATATTTCCCCTTAAATACTAATTTATCGTTATGGGATGGTGCGAAATAGATTGAGAAACACGAGCTTGTTGAAATGAGACGTGTGGCTGCTTATATCTATAAGAAAGCTGGTAGATGGAAGCAATCGATTGCTTTGTCAAAGAAAGATAACATGTACAAGGACTGTATGGAAACTGCTTCGCAATCCGGCGACCATGATCTTGCAGAACAACTTCTCGTCTACTTCATTGAACAGGTATGGATAGGTTTCAGGCAGGATTACATCGAAAGCCATTAGTCTATTTTCAACTTTTTACCGTATATGGTAAAACAGAAAGACTATTGGTACTGAAGATGAAATTTACATCCCCGTTGTTGTATGTTGTGCTGGTTTTACAGGGGAAAAAGGAATGCTTTGCTACATGTCTCTTTGTCTGTTATGACTTAATCCGACCAGACGTTGCTCTAGAACTTGCTTGGATCAACAATATGATCGACTTTGCCTTCCCGTATCTCCTCCAGGTAATTTATCCTCCAATCCCTAAAATACCCTCTACCTGATGAGATAGGAACCATACTGACGCTATGATCAACTCTCTTTGATCCCGTCATTTTTTCTTCACAGTTTATCCGAGAATACTCCGGCAAAGTGGATGAGCTAATCAAGGACAAGCTGGAGGCACAAAAAGAGGTGAAGGCCAAAGAACAGGAAGAGAAGGATGTCATGTCACAACAGGTACTACACTCAGACATCATACGGTAAAATGTTTTTAAAAAACAAATCAATATACAACCTTATGCTCGTTTTTTTCTCTTTCTCAAATAGAACATGTACGCCCAATTATTACCACTGGCTCTACCCGCACCACCGATGCCAGGAATGGGAGGTGGCGGGTATGGTCCACCACCACAAATGGGTGGAATGCCAGGAATGTCAGGAATGCCTCCAATGCCTCCATATGGAATGCCACCGATGGGCGGCTACTAAGACCTTTGGGAAAACAAGTATCCATATAAGTAATTGAAATCTCATAGTAGCGCAATCTGCCATGGTGGTATTCGCTTACTAGAAGACTGTGACCGCGGAATTCTGTCGGAATGTTTCCTTGTTTTGTTTTGTTTTATAGGTTTGTGTGGATAATAAACCAGCTTTCGTCTGTAATATTCTTTGAGGGGGTTTAGGTGAGTCATTTTTGATTGAGGTCATTTAAATATTTTCCTTTGGAGGAGAGGAGACTCCTTTATAGTCTTTATCATTTTACTCTTTGACCTTTTTTCATATGAGTTGTTCTTTCCTTCTTTCTTTCAGCTTATCTTCACTTCATTTAAACCTTTTTGAGTTATGTTTTTTCGTACGACAAACTTCCTCTTGTTCTTGCTTCGATAAATTTCAAAATACAGTGTCTGATGAATCATCACCACTTGATAATATTCGAAAACGCTATCTCGTAACCAAAATGTTTCTATCCTAATTCCTATATCAAATAATCTAAGTATTGACCACACTTTGAAAACATAGTTCTCTTGCCAAATAATAATAATTTACAGTCTAGTTTCCCAAAATATTTCGTTCTTAGTGGTATGCGACATGTAATGTATAAAGATACTTTGGGATTAGTAGCTCTGATTCGTGTAAAATGAGCCTAGCCGGCTTTTAATTATGGGCCTTATGGGCTTCGTTATTAGTCCTTTGTTAAAGACTAGCTTGCTTTTACTTAAATCTCATTCATTTTCTCTGTAAACGACTATCGATTAACAATGAATTAAAATCACTTTCTCCTACTGAACTAGAGAATTGATCTCGAGTGGAACATGGGTTGACCAATAATTTCCAAAGTTTGAATGCGAGTGCCCATTCGTTTTGGGGGATTGAATCAGAGATCCTTCATACCAGATCCACTATCGGACGTAAAGCAAAGCTAACTACTGGACTGCATTGGTACCGTAAGGGGCCAACTAGACTCTATTCCAGGAATCAAATAAGACAACTACAAGCATATTCACTTTGTTCCTATGATCAACTTCTAAAGCATCCATAGCTATATATTCCCTCCAATCATCAACATCTGAAGCAATCACCCAAATCTAATCTCAAAATTATAATTCAGAGAATAGTAGAACATCAACATTTGTAAGATATATAATAGAAAACATAACTTCCATATTAATTTGGTCCAACGAAACATTCAAACTGAAACTCAAAACAGAGTTGGATTTAACAACGAAAGCAAAACACAAAACCAGGTTTGTTCGAAAATCTACTTAGATCGCTGTCTCATCTTTCGTCTCTTCCTCTTTAATCTCCTCATACGCTTCTTCTTCCACTGTTACAACCCCAAAAACACCATCATTCCGTATTACCAACTATTATTCCGTATTAGAGAAAATTCATAATAGAAAACATATACAAGCCCATTTCTCACCTTAGCCCTCATGGTGAATTCACAGAAGATAAACTCTTCACTCCTCTGATTCTATGCAAATTTCAGGAAAATGAGCGGCCGCCAATTCAGAAAGATTTTGTTGCTTCCACTCATTTTGCTTCTTTATATGACAGCAAAACCCTAGACACTCGTTTCCTCTTTTTCCAAATATTGGGCCGATCGATACTAATTTTATGCCCAATAAAGCCCATACCGATGACTTTCTAAATTGTAACATGTTTTGTGCCTTTCTAAATTGTAACGAATACTTTTATTTTATTGAAATAATGGATTTAGAAAAAAATAGCATGTTATTTATACAGAAATATAGCACAGAATTTTACATGTAACTGTATCAAATATGAACATATCATTGTTTTATCATTTAGTTATTTACCTGAATTAATAAGTCCATTTACCCTTATAAACATCTACACAAAAATGTCTATCATCGTATGTTTAAAATACAGATGAAGTGATTATAAAAACTTCACAATCAATGATAAAGACAGAATATGAAAATTAAATCCTTTTAGAAAAAACCATAACCATTCGTGTGTGTGTAAACATCATCCTCCATCCATGTCCATGCAATACACAAGTATATGTATAAATCTTTACCCACACAATTACAAAAAAAAAAAACAAATTCATATCTTAATCACTATCACTCTAGCTGTCTCATTAGCTTGACGAGTCGACACGGATGGAGACTCGGCAGAGCGGACAACTCGACTCGGTTTTAAGCCACCGATCCACACATTCGCAGTGGTAACAATGGCTACACGGAGGAAGCACTTTCATCTTCTCTCCTTCTTCGAAACCACCTAGACATATACAACACTCCTTCTCCTCCTCCTCCTCCGCCCTTTCTCTCCGGCAAAGCACCACCGGCAAGCTCCGAATCTCCGCCGGATCAAGCCCTCCGCTACGGCAACGCGTGAGTCGATCGGGAGAGGACGCGTGGAGATTGATAGAATCCCGGGGGAGGCAGTTCCGGTGGATGTAGAGAGTGAGTAGTGCGAAGAAGAGCACGACGGAGAATAAAGCTAAGGCGAAGAAGAGTGTCCGGCCATGAATCTGGAAGTTCCGGTCGTCGTATTGATTCTCGTGCCAGTACAAAAGCATCGAGGCTTGTGGAGACGGTGAAGATGACGTCATTTTCCGGTTGGCGATGGATGGTTACTTACTTAATTCTGGCCGTTGATATATAGTATGTATAAAAACAGCGTCGTGATGTATATATATAGTATACTAGTGCTAATCTCAGTCACGTGATTGTATTTCCTTAAATAAAATAACAGAAAGAGAATATTAATTTGAGTTAAACAGCTTCCACAAGTAGTACAACTGTCTGTACAAGCAAGACTCAAGTTTGAAGGAAAGTGGGATTTTTTTTTGTTACTTTATATATTGTTTTAATTTGTCTTAATTAGTTTAGGAACAATAATAAAGACTATATTAGGCAACATGCACGTACGTTTGTGTGTTTTCGAGATCCCAATGGTAGCAACTGGCAAGTAGCAACATACTAAAATAAATAGCATTGTTTAATTATGCGTACAAACGAAATTGGCTACATTTTTAGTTGCTTCACCACCTATACTTGATCATGGATTAGCTCGATTACTTGGCTGCAGGATGTGATATTTGATATTATTGTAAAGTGATTTAAGAGTAACAATAATCGATTGCGTCTAAGATTCAGTTGACAAACTAAATTGTTTTACGTTCCAACTCACATCACTTTGATAACCTGTAAATCATGATTTATCTTTTCACATCTGCGTTTTCATAAGAAAGTTTGAAATGTATAAAAGATGCATGTAAACCAGTAAATGATGATAATGACATATTTAGTTTAGAAAACTATATGTAGTGATGTTAATATGGGCTAACCCACCCCAATTAAACCCATCCCATTTAAACCCACTCCATTTAACTTTAAACTCATATAAATCCATTTATTTTTGAAACCCATTTAACCCTACCCATTTAAATTTAGTAAATCCATGTGAACCCATTTAAACCAATTAAGTGAGATATTGCCTTTTATTAATTAATTCATAAACTTAATAGATAAATAACAAC
>Ga0041059_1002644_pt1 | contig 13162 bp, 13 predicted proteins | sample AraColnosormetaG_FD_56232 | JGI IMG/M metagenome (GOLD analysis project Ga0041059, IMG submission 56232) | Arabidopsis roots microbial communities from North Carolina, USA - Col MF nosort | ecosystem: Host-associated > Plants > Roots > Unclassified | place: USA: North Carolina | collected... | reverse complement strand
TTATAAAGTTAAATAATTTCTGTAAATGTTGTGAGACACGTATAAAAAGGGGTGATATATGTCACCTTCAAAGCAAATGACCAGTTTTGTCTCACGTACTAATGTTTAGCTATTTCAGGAATAAAATTACCCAAAAGTTGGTTTCTGTATTTTGATTGTATACTGAACCAAAGTTCAAAAAGGGTCCATTTAGTGACCCAAATGGCGATAACAATAGTACTACAATGGGCTCAATGCCGAGTTTATATCTGTACCTATATCCAAACACTCCTAAAATCTTCCAACTAAATTCCAACACATGCGACCGGTATGACTTCCCTAACAAGTCACTTGTTTCTTTTTCCTCTGTCCTCCTAAAACGGACAAGCAAGCTAATTTAAAATAAAAATAAAAAACAAACGTCAATCGCTGGAGAAAATTAATCCACCGTCCGATTGATTATTAATAGGTCCCACTTAAATAAACGATCTAGATCTTCTCCTCACGATGCACCGCCCTAGAGCTTAATTTTCCCTCATCTCTTTGTCTATAAAACCGGAAACCAAACCTACGGATTCTCTCCTTCTCCACATAAGTTACATCTCTCGTGTTTTGTTTTCTTTGTCTCCGATTTTTTTCGCGACGAAGAAGAAGACGAGAGATAGAGAGAGAAGTAGAGAAATCGAAGGAATCTGTAACCGATTTTAAGATCTCAATTTTTAGGGTTGTTGATTTTTCAATTTCTGGGTTAATTTTTTTTAGGGTTTTCATTTGGAATCATGTCGGATGCGTATTGTACGGATTGTAAAAAGGAGACGGAGTTGGTTGTCGATCACTCAGCCGGAGATACCCTTTGCTCCGAGTGTGGTTTGGTTTTGGAATCTCACTCCATTGATGAGACCTCTGAGTGGCGTACCTTCGCTAATGAATCTTCCAACAGCGATCCCAATCGTGTCGGTGGTCCAACCAACCCGCTTCTCGCTGATAGTGCTTTAACCACTGTTATCGCTAAGCCCAATGGTTCATCTGGTGATTTCTTGTCTTCTTCTCTCGGGAGGTGGCAGAATCGTAACTCCAATTCCGATCGTGGTTTGATTCAAGCTTTTAAAACCATTGCTACCATGTCTGAAAGGTAGTCCCCATTTTGAGATCTCACCTTCTCTGAGATTGGATTGCAACTTTATAAACAATTGAAACGTTTAGATCACACGATCCTTAATCCTATTGGAGATTGATTTTGTATGAACTTGCTTTGATTTATCATCACGCCTCTTGCATACGTTTGTGAAATTACATTGTCAATTAAAGAACAAAAGGAGCTTCCTTTTTAATCTTTCATTGAGAGTTTTCACTTTCCTTGTACTTTATGCGTTTAGCTCGTGATGTGTTAGTCTGTTCCTCAAAGGGATGAAGTTTCTGTTGGTTGTTTAGAGTGTTTGTTTACATTGCCAGATTTATGTTCTGCTGTGTATGTACATTATTATCCTTGTGATAATAGAGAACACTAACTTGTTGATATTTTTTCCAGGTTGGGACTTGTTGCAACTATCAAGGTAAACTTGTTCGTCTCTGCTAACTTAATATGTTTGTGGAATGTATATGTTAGGATGTGCTGTTGGAGCATTTCATTTACAGCTTTGGTGGATTTTCGTGATATGTAGGATCGGGCTAATGAGTTATATAAGAGGCTGGAGGATCAGAAGTCAAGCAGGGGAAGAAATCAGGATGCACTTTATGCAGCCTGTCTGTACATTGCTTGTCGCCAAGAGGACAAGCCACGAACTATTAAGGGTACATTTCAAAGATTTCTCATTTGAGAGAGTCTTGTTACCTCTTGATATAGCTTTGACATAAGTCAATCAAACTCGTGAACCTTGTGAATAGAAATATGCGTTATTGCCAATGGGGCGACAAAGAAGGAAATTGGCCGAGCAAAAGACTACATTGTTAAGACATTGGGACTGGAGCCTGGTCAGTCTGTGGATTTAGGAACTATACACGCTGGTGATTTCATGGTGAGTTTGTCTAAAACTAAAATTGTTGCTGATACCAGAACCTAGCTAGAGTGTGCTAATTATGTTATGAAACAGTTGATTATGCTGGCTGCATTGACTACGTGGTTTCATAACTCTGTATTTGATGAAATTGCAGAGAAGGTTCTGCTCCAACCTTGCAATGTCTAACCATGCGGTGAAAGCTGCTCAGGAAGCTGTGCAAAAATCTGAGGAATTTGATATAAGGTACATTTCAATTATTTCCCTCAGTTCGGGACGGAGATAAACACAGCAGAATCTTAAAGATGTTTATTTTGGGAAATTGCAGGAGGAGTCCTATATCAATAGCAGCAGTAGTCATCTATATCATAACCCAGCTGTCTGATGACAAGAAGACTCTCAAAGGTTCGGTTTTTTCATTCTTTCGGGTCTCATTTATTCTCATTGATTCGTTTTAAACAAAACATAGACTGATTAATATTTGGGGTGGGGTGCAGATATATCGCATGCGACAGGAGTAGCAGAAGGGACAATAAGGAATTCATACAAAGACTTGTATCCACATCTGTCAAAGATAGCACCAAGTTGGTATGCAAAGGAAGAGGATCTGAAAAACCTGTCAAGTCCTTGAAGTCGTTTCTTGATTCTTCTATATGCAATAGAGAACTATCTATATCTATAAATCTATATCGACTGAGGAAGATACAAAGCAATTGTTCTCTCTCTCTAGTAGAGCCTTTTGTTTCTTTTTCAAATCTTTTTTGAAGTCCTTTGCTTAAGATTCTTGTAATGGCGTTAAAAAACTTGAAGAAAGGAATATTATTATTGTTATAGTAAGATGGTAATTTTTTCATAATCTTATTCCCCCATACAATATTCGCAAAGCGGAAAAAAACTTTGTTCATGAAAAGAAAATGAGACAAAAATATGTTTGGATTTACAGAGCATTTTTGATGGCTTTTTAATTTGTCTTCATTGGTTGTCTAATTCTTAAAAATGGGCTAAATACAGTAAATAGCTATTTTTTCTTATCGAATTTAAAGAAATTCTATATATTAACAGAAAAGTATAATTAGTCGTAAAAGGTAATAACATAAAACAAAATAAATCAAAAAGGTTTGAATCCCGACGGAAACCCTCTCTTTGCTGCTTCCCCGACTGCGTAGTAGTAGCTCGAATCCAAAATCAATGGCGAACGACCAAGAGATGAGTGGTTGGACTGATCTTCTCCATTCTTCGTCGAAGCTTCTGGAGCAAGCTGCTCCTTCTTCTCAGTTTCCTCCTCTTCAGGTTCTTCCTCTTTCCGCTGGTTTTGAGGTTCATCGTTTAAGATTAGTTCGATTGATTTTTGTCTGTTTCACTATCAGAGAAATTTAGATCAGTTGGAAGCGTTATCGAAGAAGCTCAAGGCTAAAACCCTGAGGAACGAAGCTCCTTCTCAGTCTATTGCTGCCACTAGGTTAATCTCATTTTTACCGTCTCATTCACTTGTTATTGTGTTTTGTATGCGAACAAGAATTTGAAATGTCTTGAATTCATTGCTCAGCTTTCAAATGGGACGTAGCTACTACCCAAAAGCAAGCGTTAATTCTCTTGTCTTTCTTTTTTGTCGTTGGACATTTTGCAGACTACTCGCACGGGAGGGAATCAATGCAGAGCAACTAGCTCGTGATCTTAAATCTTTCGAGCTCAAGGTGACATTTTTCATCTTAGCTGTCTCTCCTTATAATGTGCTTCAAGGATTACTTTGTCTATTGGTGTGTTTTTCCTTGAGATAAGAAAGTACAATATGTGAGTAAGTAGTTTTCTTTTTACTTGTAGTGAAACAAATTTTTCATATGTCGTCAAACGAATCTACTTCTTTAGCTGTCTTAGCAAACAAATTCATGATCACTTGCTGTTGTCTGACTGTGTCTTTGGTCCGACTATTGGTATTGTAAGGCATTGGAGTCCCACCTTTGTATGCTTACACATCTCTCAGCTTGCTGTCTGCTATTCAAATGTGATTATTCTTTTTTGCCACTATGTGATGTTTTTATTTATTTTGAATACTCTTAAAAGACAACATTTGAGGATGTGTTCCCTGCTGAGGCGACGAGCGTTGAAGAATACCTGCAACAGGTACTTCTATTTCTCCAAGGTTTACTATATCTATCATCATATAGATTGATTTTCTTGGCGAGGATTGGTCGATATGATGTGTATTGTTATTGTTTTGTTTTAGGTTCATGAAATGGCTATGGTATCAGCTATTCAGGAAGCCCAAAAGGATAATGTTCGAAGCTTTAATGACTACATGATGAAAGTGTTGGAGGTTTGTATTCTGGCTATTTTTAATTTTAATTTAATGATAAGTCACTGTGATACAATTCTGCAATGTTGTTGTTTGTCAATTCTACATTTGTACTATGCTTTTATCTTTGTAAAGAGACTTTTCATGGATGTGGATGGTTTGCTAAGTGATATATTAGAAAGATATGGATGCTAAATATTGAATGTGAATTTTGACTTGACAGGAGGATTGGAGAAAAGAAAAACGTGACTTCCTTCAGAGCCTCAGCAGAATATCAATGCTACCTAAAACAAATATGATTGATACAAGCAGAGAGGCTCATGCTGGTCAACTAGTGCCGGTGGGTTCGAGTCCTCGAGTATCCTCAACTCCAGGCAAAGAACTCGTGGCTCTGGCTAACATACCCATTCATGAGAAAAAAGCATATGTCTATGGGGAGGTTGTGAAGAAACTTAACACTTCAAGAGAACGAGGCATGCCATTTAGAGTATGTATTTCCTATACCTTGTCTTAAAACTTAGTATTGGTTCACTTGAATTGAATTACTGTTGATACTTGTAGCTGAAAAAAATTCATTTCCTTATCTACTTTTAGAAGTCTAGCTAGAATTGTTATAACTTTTTGTTCGGTATGCACTCTAGCTTTCATGCAGCAGCCATTGAAGCTGGCTACCCTCATATTGATTGTTTGGTTGTGCTTTCTACTGATCCTATTTTTACTTTTGTATAGCCTGCTATGTGTTTTAAGGACGCTTATGATACTCTTGGTGCTGAGGTAACTCGTGGAAAATCAGTCAACATGCAGAAAATATGGCAGCTTGTTCAGGTAATCTTTTGACTGGAAACTATATCTTCCAGCCAACCACCCTCTTAAGGATTGTTTTTATCTTTCCACCTTTCTTAATTTCATGCAAATGACTGATTGTTGACAAACTTTTTCCAGGCAATAACAGGTGAAGATTCAGCAGTTCGACAGGGTGTTTCGAAGAGGATGGCCCTCGCGATAGGTGCAAGACATCATTTACAACATGGGCATGAGAAATTTATAATGGACACAATTCAAACTCACCCTACACAGGTATCCATTTTTTGTATACTTAATAAGAAGAGTTAAGACTTGTATGTCAATACATATTTTGATTATCCTCTGCCTCAAATGGTTGGGTGCTGTCTGAAAAGGTTCCATGATCTTTCAATCCTATTTCAAGAATGTTGGTAATCATTTTGACATGTTTCTTGCTTTTTATATTCCTGTTCTAGGCTGCTCTTGGTGGATCTGTTGGAAATTTGCAAAGAATTCGTGCTTTCCTTCGGGTTAGTGTCCCAGATTGAAACCACACAGAAAATGTTCATAGGGCTGTTTAGCTTTCTTATTTTCATGTTATCTATACTGTGCAGATTCGTTTGAGAGACTATGGAGTTTTAGATTTTGATTCAACTGATGCTCGTAGGCAGCCTCCTGTTGATACTACTTGGCAACAGGTTTTGGATTATCTCCCTCTTGCTTTGAATTTTAAACCTTTTCAGGACCATATGATTGAGATAGAGAGATTTACACTGCGGACCTGAATGAGTTATATCTATCTCGTAAACCCCAGATATATTTTTGCTTGCGAACTGGGTATTATGAGGAGGCTAGGGAAATTGCTCGGTCAACACGGTCATCTCAGCAATTTGCACCACTGGTAGGTTTACTTTAGATTTTGATATATTATACAAGCGTTTTGGAATCAGCTCTTTCTTTACATTTCCTTTTTTTGGCAGCTTACAGAGTGGATTACCACAGATGGTATGGTGGCTGCAGAGTCTGCAGCTATTGCATCAGAAGAATGTGAGAAAATGCTAAGGATGGGCGATCGGTTGGGTCGAACAGCTTATGACAAGAAAAAACTCCTACTCTACACTATCATTTCTGGTTCCCGTAGGCAAATTGAGCGCATACTGAGGGATCTATCTACACTCTTTAACACAATTGAAGATTTCTTATGGTTCAAATTGTCATGCATAAGAGACGTCACTGGTGGATCCTCATCTGTGGTCCTGAATGATGGCCTTGCGCCATACAGTTTGGATGATCTTCAGGCTTATCTCAATAAATTTGAGCCTTCATACTACACAAAGAATGGAAAAGACCCCTTGGTATATCCATATGTTTTGCTTCTCAGTGTTCAGTTGCTACCGGCCATCATGCACTTATCCAAAGAAGCAGGAGACGGAGGGTATAATATTGATGCTGTTCATATAGCTATTTCTTTGGTGGATCATTCCGTTTTATCTGAAGGCTCTGGGACTGGCCACAAACTAAGTGTGATGGATTCTAATGCTGAGGCATCTAGCATGATTAGGCAATATGGGTCAATGTTTTTGCATCACGGAGATCTCCAAATGACGGTAGAGTATTATGCACAAGCTGCTGCTACTGTAGGTGGGGGACAATTAGCTTGGTCTGGAAGAAGTAATGTGGATCAACAAAGGCAGAGAAACCTAATGCTGAAGCAGCTACTGACTGAGATTCTGCTTCGAGAAAGAGGTATTTACTTTTTGCTTGGAGCAAGAGGTTCTGGTGAAGAAGGTCAGCTTGGAAGATTTTTCCCTGATTCTAGATTGAGACAACAGTTCTTGGTCGAAGCTGCACATCAATGTCAAGAAGCTGGATTATATGACAAAGTAAGTAACTTCTCATCTAACATTGTTTCGTTGCACAGCAAGTAAGTCTTTTAATAGAGCTTTCACCATGTTTTCTATCATCTCAGTCCATAGAGTTACAGAAGAGGGTGGGTGCATTTTCCGCTGCCTTGGAGACTATAAACAAGTGTCTATCCGAAGCCATCTGTTCTCTTGCCCGTGGAAGGTTGGATGGTGAAAGTAGAACATCAGGGCTTATTCTCGCAGGGAACGATATTCTTGAGACTTACAAATATTACCCTGAAGTTAGGTATATTATTGCATGCTAGAAATGTACTTCGCCTTAAGTTGAAAATGTACTCAAGGTGTTTGCTTTTACTCTGCCACTGACAGTCTCCAGGAAAGAGAGCGAGTGATGGAACAAGAAACCATACTAAGAGAGCTTGAGGCAATACTATCGATCCACAAGTTGGGTAGATTAGGCAATCATCTGGATGCTTTGAGAGAAATTGCAAAACTTCCATTTCTTCATCTTGATCCAAGAATGCCCGATGCAACCGCTGATGTGTTCCAGAGCGCATCTCCTTACTTCCAGACTTGTGTCCCGGACCTGCTCAAAGTTGCTCTAACGTGTCTGGACAATGTACCTGACACTGATGGGTCGATCCGTGCCATGAGATCCAAGGTACATGAATGAACAAAAACATAAAGTTTGGTTGAATGAATCTATTAAAAAAGTCATGAAACTTGAGCCTCTGACTGCTTTGCGCAGATTGCTGGGTTTCTTGCAAGCAACACGCACCGGAACTGGCCTCGTGACTTGTACGAGAAGGTGGCTCGAAGCTTTTGAGTATTTTTGGGCTTATCGTCAAGTCAAGTTCTCGAATCTAGTGATTCTGTTGACTTTTTGACGATTCATCTCTGGCGCATAAAAATGGGATACATTAATATACAAATTTCATGCAGCTTTTTATTAGGCCGGACACAATATCTAGGTGCCATATGTAATATTGCAGATATTGTTTCTATAGAATTTGATGTTTTGTGTGAGTTATATGATGTAGTGGATTCTGATAAGAAATTGTTATTAATTTTGGTATATCTAAGATGATATAACTTCAACTAAAATTAACTAGTTTTGTCATTTTTATTGAAAGTTTTTAATGCAAAATCGAATTTAAACAGATCCGAAGCAATTTTCATTGACGAAGATATGGTGAAACAGAGCTTTAAAAGTAGGATGGAGAAAAGGGCATGAGAAAAGAGATGAAGAAGAGAGAGATGTTCAATTCCTGCGAAATTTCCAGGTAATCGATGTCTGTCCTTCTAGGGTTTTGTTACCATGGCTAAATCGTGATTCTGCAGTTTTTATCCTTGGTTATCTGACCGTAATAGCTACTTACTTTGGATCTTATTAGAATCTGAAATCTGAGAAAATAATCTAATAGATAGATCCTCTAGGTTCCAAGTTTTCTTAGTTTATGAAAAATAATTTCTGCATGGGCCGTATAAGCCCATATCCTATATTTCCTTATTGCCAAGATTTATATCTTTTATAGCAAGTTCGTAATATTCTCGTAATATTCTCTTAATATTCTCTTAGGGCAACAGTACTTGTATGTATATATTTCATGATGAATGAAAATAACAGAGTTTTCACAACTAAACGAGTTCGTGAAGCATTGGTATTTCTACCGCCTTGGCTTGGTTTATGTACACCGAGTATGTTCAGCTCCATCCTATACAGATTTTGGGACATGTGCCTAGGGTTGAGGTTTCATATATAGAAAGAACTGAACAAACTCGGTGTACATAGACCAAACCAAGGCGGTATCAACTACTAATACCCTATCAGGAGAATCCAGACTCTCCATATCACACCAATATAAATTTCTCTTAGTGCTCTTCTTACTAGATCCTTCACCATACTCTCGGTGAAGTACTTTGAGTGCATTTTTGCTTATAAAGTTGTTTCTGGTATAAATCATAATAATAAAATAAAAACTAATTTCGCACAAAAATTCACTTGCGTACTTGATTAACAAAACCTTCTATATATTATTAGTGTTTGAGCAAATTGTTAGGGCTAGAAATATTTTTTTATGTAGACTAATCATTGATTGACAAAAAAAAAATTAAAAATTTAGACTAATCATTTATAGTTTACCTAAACCTACTTTACGCCGGCTTATGGTTGAATTCTACGTGGATTTAAGCATAAGTTTACAATAGCCATAGTAATTCGGTAAGTACATGCTTTTGGGTCCTTATCATCTCTATTGGTGTGGTCATATCTGAATAAGCAGAGCTACTACGGATCACGAATCTCTTCTTCTCGTATGTTTTATGTTTAAGTGAGGTTCGATCTAGAATCTCATCAATTAATATCAATAAAAGTACACCCATGATCAATGAGAACTCATGTAACAATAATCTCTGTTCGTAGGTTCTTGGGGATAAATTAGTCATCGGAATAGCATACCAGAGATCGACGATCTCATTAATCATTATGTATAAGTACAAACTTCGTAAAACTATCCAATGCTACAAATAACAATACAAGATAGTACAGTGGTACCACCTAATTATTGATATAATTCTATGACTTCTGAACTTGAATATGTATGTATGTATGGTTAGTCATATATTTATAAATCTAGGAATTTTATTTTCTTAAGGTTAATCTTCTTTAACAAAGTTTAAATCTAAAATTTAACATTGCATCGCAGTATATATACTAGCTGTAATATAATCTTGTTCAACATTAACATAACCAATATATTGAATTAAAAAGCCAAGACTTATTTATGCCTAGTAGAAGTAAAAAGTCATTTTTTTGTTCGGGTAAAGTGATGAACCAACTCAGAAGGCTTTCAAAAGCAATTTCCTAATGGAATATCTAGCAAATTAGCAAGTGTTACACCACTTTTCTATTTCTTCTTGTTTAAAACTGTAACCACTATCTTGCGTCATCTTGACACTACTACTTCTCACTGTTTTGATTTAACTATTTACAATAAGGATAAATATAAATAGATATAGAAGTAATGTTTAAGTTTTACCATTTCATCATCACATCCAATATAAACTCATCATTAAGCAATCATTTACATTTACTTCATCTTGCCTCTGATTTTTCCTTTTTGTTTCAAATTTCATGTGTCTGATGTCTTCTTACTCTGTCTCCGACTAACCAAACAACATACTTTTGTGATTACATAAACACATATCAACAGAAGAAGAAAACCAAACACAAAAACCCTAAACAAGATAGGCTCTTCAACAGGAGACATAACGGCCAAGTACACACAATCTCTTATAAGAACAAGCAATGTCAGTCCTTGCACAACATTTTTAACCACCAAAACTCTTTTATTTATTCCTTCTTCTTTGCATAACTTGCATATAATCCTCAAAAACAAAACACCAACCACCAAGAACGTTGTACTAGACCATCCTCGGTAAGAGACAATCTTCCCTCCCACTATTAATGGCTCTTTCCTGCATATACAAGACTTGCAGACTCCAGAGAAAGTAGATGTGACCAGAGCATCGAATCCTGTATAATAGGGGAGAATCACAGCGTCTAAGTAAAGACTAGCGTGGAGAATACCAGAGATAGTAGAGGCTTCGAAGAAGACAAAACTCGCTTCTTTTTCGATATTGTTCTCAAATAAAAGCACTGAGAGCTGAACAAGCTGTAGTATCGCAGGTCCAAAGATGGAAATTGGGAAAAGGGTATTGATCCTTTGACCTTTTGCAAGAATCAAGATGATCAAAGGAAGAGAGATTGGACCAGAAGGAAGTAAGTACCTTCTTGCTTTGTCATCATCACCATCATCATCATTTTCTCTTCTTCTTCTTGATATTACCTTCCTTACGACAACAATTAGCGTCGTCAAATAAGTAACCGTAACGAAGAAGAAAACTAGAACGTCGGTGATTTGAGGGTAGTCGCCGGCATAGATGCTGTCGCAGAAATAGTGGAAAGGACAGTTAATAGGATCAAGTGTGTCCTCGAATTGCCACTTTGTGCATTTGAAAAATGTTTTCTTTCTATCAGAATCCATTTCCCATTCTGAATTCATAATTTGTTTGTTTTTTTTGTTTTGATCTATATGTTTTTGGTTTCCTTAGAAGCTACACATATAGTTTATAAGGAGTGTGTGTGACGTGACATCATCATATGGTTGATTCTCTTTCATTGTCTGGTTATAGATGCTTGAACTAAAATGGATAATGAAACTCTATCTGAAATCTGAATTCTATCTTCATTTTTTGTTTATTAATACAAAAAATCACCCTTTGAATGAAACTATGTATTGAGAGAAGCCTTGATCTTCAAGGGAAATAAAAGTTTGGTGTGCAGCTGATGATTGATTGGTTCTGTGTAATTGTTAAATTGCATGATTACGTAACTGAGAATTCGGTTTAACCGTTTAAATTCCGGTCTACTGAAATTGCTACGGAAATAAACCGAATTAAACCGAACCGGATCATGATTCAGTCTACTTTAGTTTTTGTGCTCCGTAGATTGAGAGAAGCCAATTTTAGGGAAAAGAGAGAGATGAGGAAGTTGAATCCGCTTCTGAAACGAGGCTTGAAGGCTATTGAAAATGGTGATTTGTTGAAGATCCTCCAAAGTGAAATTCGTCACGAAATCTCCCATCCTCGTTTCCAGGTAAATTGTTGTCTTCCTCTTTCCTTCTTCTTCTTCGTTGCTCTCAGTAATCTCTCAATTGAGTTTTAAGATCAATGGTGCTCAACATTAGTTCGATCAGACTCTGTCAGTTTCAATTTCATTTTTCTGAATTGATGAACATTAGAGTGATTTACCAGATGGGCGAATTTGAATTTGATGTTGGATCTCATAAACCCTAGGATTTTAAGTACTTACATTCTACCTTTATGATTTTGCTTTGTGCTTGAACCCCACAGGGCGTTGAGACCGGTTCTCTAGGAGATTTCAAATTGGATTGGGATTCACCGGAAAGCCAAGATATTGTTCTGAAGAGACAGTTTGATTCAGGCGAGAAGGTTGTGGTCTCTGCTTTATTGCAACCAGAACCTATAGAACTAGAAGATGATTTAGTGTTTCCTAGGGAAGCTCATGCCAAAGTTTGTATCAAAAAGCCTGGTCTCAGCTCTATCTTGCAGTTTCATTGCCGGGTTTACGAATCAGGATCTGGATCTTCTCATTTCGACATCGAGAGCGCCTACTTTATCCGCTCTTTTGTTTCTGCTCCTTCTTCCACTTATGGAGACCATTTTTTCAGGTGAAGTAAGCTCATAAATGATAATCTCTCAACATTTTGTTTAAGTTACTTGAATCATATCTGTTTTACTTCATCCAAACCTCAAAGCATTGGGTACACTTCCCATTGTTCTTTCCCTGGAGTAATTGTTCTATATATATTGAAAAAGAAGTAGACTATTAGAGGTTCATGTGTCTGCATATGTTTGATTTCAATGACCAGTGTTATTTTCTTTGTTTCTTTAGCCAAGTAGATCCCAAACTACACAGTGCACTGGAGCAATACCTAATATCTAAGGGGGTCAGTGAAGGCTTAACTAATTTCCTTTTGTGTCACCTGAACAAGAAGGAGCAGGATCAATACGTTAACTGGTTACGCAGGCTTGAATCAACTATGTCACATTCTCCAAAGCCGTGAGTGTTTACTCCATAAGCTCATTTCTTTTCAAGTTTTGTTTTTGGAACAATGGTAAAATGCCTTAGGAGTAGTATTATTAGCTAAGAGAGTCCTTGCAATGGATGTTTTGAGGGAAGATGTATCGACGAATACATGTTAACTGTAATATTTCCAACAAATGGGACCCCAAATCGTATGCTTTTGAATTTTCAAGCAAGCTTGGTTTGATCTTTGATCTTTCAAGATGATTAGTCATGAGATAGTGAGTAGTAATCGACATCTACATAACCACCCTCATTCATGTATTTATCTTTGTAAATCAATACTTGACCTATAATGTCTTTTGATCTTTCTCCGAAAGGACTAAAAAGTGAGAAAATGCAATAAAAAAAAATTTACGAACAAAAAAAAGGCAAATGAGAGAGAACAAAAATTCGGAGCACGCAGCGTCAAGCAAGCATCACTTAACACTAAAAAGAACTTATGTTAGTAAAATTATTCTGGAAAAGATAAATCAGTTATTGTGTGAATACTATAGTGTTAACGTGACATAACATCATAGGAAAACGATAAAAAAAGCATAGATCTTGAGGTATCTTTTTTTTTTTTTTTTTTTTTGAA
>Ga0041059_1002643_pt1 | contig 13168 bp, 6 predicted proteins | sample AraColnosormetaG_FD_56232 | JGI IMG/M metagenome (GOLD analysis project Ga0041059, IMG submission 56232) | Arabidopsis roots microbial communities from North Carolina, USA - Col MF nosort | ecosystem: Host-associated > Plants > Roots > Unclassified | place: USA: North Carolina | collected 2013-09-02 | reverse complement strand
CCCTAGTTAAAAAAAAAAAAAAAAAAAAAAACATCACGCGCTTACTTTTTCGAACTATACAAAAATAGCTAATTTCGAAAGGGGGTTAAACCTACAGATTTGAGGTGCGTGCTGATAACTCGCATATAGTGCGCGTGGTTATTTTATTTTCAAACGGATACAAATATCGCTAGTGTGGGCTTTCTTAATACCGGTCTTTTTATTTTTTGGGCTTAGGCCCAGTTTACACGTGTCTTATCATTTTATTTTTTTATGTTTTTCTATGCATTAAAAAATTCCTTATGGCAAGGACAATAACAAAAAAAATTCATTAAAGATCACATAGTATTGTAAATGTGAGATTAAACATGAAAATTTTATTTTCCAAAATTACTGCTTTTTAATGCATAAGATTATACTTTTACGGTACTAATGTACAAATATTTTCCTTGAAAAATCATTTACTAAAAATAATTAAATAAATTCGTACGTCTTTTCTTTTTGGTCGGAATTAGTACGTCTTTTCTTTCTTTTTTGGTGGCTATTTATTTTGTTCATATTAGATCAAACTTAGGAGAAATATAAATATATATAGATATCAAATAAAAAGTAAGAAACATAAAAATATTAGAAGTCAAAATAAAGAAAAGAAAAAATACAACGCGAAGGTTTGATTACCACTCAAAAAACGAGCAGCTGTTTATCTTCCAACAAAGCTTCTTCGTGCATCTTCGCTCTTCTCAACTCGTCATCCTCTCCCTCTGATTCTCTTAAGTCGCCTTGAAAAATTAAGACAAAACAACAACAAAAGAACAAGAGAAGCTCTAAAATCCAGCAGCTATGGCGTTTCTTCTCCCCAATCTCTCTCCTTCTTTCCTTCTTCCGACCGGAAAATCACTCAAAGAGAAACCCATTTCCAACCAAGCTTTATCATCATCATCATCATCGTCCAATAGCTACGAGTTTGAAGAAGATAGTCTCTCTCCACTTTCTCTCTTTAGCGTCCAGGCTCCTCCTCCTGTTCGAGGTGCGCAGGTTAAGACCAAACCAAGTGCGCAGGATAAGTACCAGCACGGCAGCAAAGATGACTTCTACATCAATCTCGGTTTAGCTGTACGTACCCTTCGCGAAGATTTGCCTCTCCTCTTCACCAAAGATCTCAATTACGACATTTACAGGTGTGTTTTCCTCTTTCTCCTTTAGGTGATTCCTTCCTTAAACCTGTCAATGAAAGCATTTGTGTTTCCTCTTTCAGGGATGATATAACATTAGTGGATCCAATGAACACGTTCTCTGGGATTGACAACTACAAATTGATCTTCTGGGCACTTAGATTTCATGGCAAGATTCTCTTCAGGGATATCTCACTTGAGATCTTCAGGGTTTGGCAACCATCAGAGAACATGATTCTCATCAGGTGGAATCTTAAAGGTGTACCTAGAGTCCCATGGGAGGCAAAGGGAGAGTTTCAGGGTACTTCTCGCTATAAACTCGACCGAAATGGCAAAATCTATGAGCATAAGGTCGATAACTTGGCCTTCAACTTCCCTCACCAGCTCAAACCTGCCACTTCTGTTTTGGATATGGTCACCGCTTGCCCTGCAAGTCCCAATCCAACTTTCATGTTTGGCGCCATGGATTCATACTCATCTTCTTGGATTGAGTTCTACAAAGCAGTGCAAAGGACACTAGACAAGCAAGAAGAGCAAATGCTTGTGCAAGACCATTTCGTCCCATGCTCATAATGCCATTAGGTCACACTCAGGTGTATATATATATACTGTTACATTGAAGATACAATACATATATCTATGTGTGCAGGCATATGCATATGAGTAGATGTGGTTGACTTAGATATCAAAGAGGGTAGGGAACCAAGAATACTCATGAGCTTGTACAACTTGCCTATTGAATGTAAACAGAATTCCTTACAGTTGTTTTGTTATGTAAAACACATTGATGATTTGTCTTTACGATCAAGCGAAATTATATCCCTTGAAACCAGACACAATGTATGCCATGCCATCATAATATACTAGGTTCAATTCTCTCTTAATCTCAAAGGGAATATCTAAGTAGGACAACTTGGCGTAATCCAAAGAAGCCATATTTCTATATATTCAGTGTGGGTGATGAACAAGAGTGTTGATGCAGATTTGAAGTCACCCATATGAAGTAAAACACTAAATCTAGAATAAGTAGATCATTTACAGATAAGCACACACATAAAAGGAATCATAAGCCAGAGATTTTTACCTTTTGTACGGAGGGATGCAAAGAAAAAGTTAATCATTTTGGCTACGCTCCCCTGTAAGATTCAGGTAAGCAAAAGCTCATGACCAAACAATCTCAAAACAAGTTTGAGATGCTAATGAAATCTGTGATCTGAACGGATAGAGAGAAGATACTGATTGTACTAGTTTGAAAAACAGTACATGTGTATAAATCATAATATCTCTACCCTGTGATGCCAATAGTCCTCCTACTTAGGTGCGAGCAAAAATGCAGTGAGACCGATCAACTACACATTTCCTTTCTATTAGCAATCTAACAAGTTCACTGCTAGGTAGAGAGTCTCAGGCATCAGATCAAATTTGAAAAGTGCACCAATAACCATATAAGCAACGAACGAACAAGGTAAAGAGAGGAAGAAGAATTGAGAAAGCAAAATCAAGTTGAACTTACAGTGAACTACTACTCACTTGAATTAGCCAGTTGATAGAAATTCCATGTTTCTAAGTTAAAGCCCAAAGCTGGGTTTTGTGCCTGCATCAGCACTTCGGTTTAGGATAATCAAATGCTAAAATACACAAGACTGAATATGGTAGACAATGCAAAAGATCAATTCTACATGGCAGTTTTCAAGGAGACTATCTTTAGTTTATCCAGAGAAGAGAATAGGCATAATTAATGAGTGAATTACAAATGAGAAAAGCTTTGATTCACTCATGGAATCCGTAATTAGAGTTTCGAAATCCCTTCTCTATATTTACAACGCTGCTCACAGAAATAAACAACAGGCGAAAATTACTTGCATCTCAACACCATTAGAGGAGGAAGAGAAACCCTAGCTTAAACTTAAGATTTCACATAGAATAATTTCGTCGTACCTCTTCCTACATCATCAAGTAATGCGGATAAACTATCAATTAGAATCATGAAGAAACTTAGGGTTTCGTGGAGATTTTTACCTTCTCGAAGCTCATCTTCTTCCTCACATCTGCCTTTTCCGCTCTGTTTCGCTTTCTAGAGAGCGAGAACCGAGAAAGAGGAATTGTACTTGCAAACTTGTGAAAGCTGAAATCATTTGAGACAACTTTCAGTATTTGAAACAGAGACGAATTATGACCCTGAATTTACCGCCTTAGTCTTCACATATATAGCCCAAGCCCATTACAAAGCCCATTAGATCACATTTTAGCTTAAGTCCACCGATGCTTTGTTGGATTTAGTTCTGTATCCAACGCAAATCAAGCACGACTATCATCCCGTTCACGAGAAATTACAGGGTTCAACAGATATATTATCCCAAGTACAAAATCAGAGAGAAACCACACATATACAACCGTATTTCTGAGTATGACTATAGTATAGAGCTCAATACTTTCTTAATTCGAATTATTTTGAAGCGAATGTTGGTGGAGGAAACAGAAACAAAGGCTCATCACTGACTAGATCATCTTTAATCTCTGGGATTTTGATGGGGACCCAAATGTCCGCGAGTAGACCTAAAAGTTTCAGACAAATGAATAAGAATATTGCCGGGCCAATATAAGAGAAGCCCAACATTTTCAGTTCTTCAGAAGCAATCTCTGATCTCTTAACTTCTTGTAAACAAGAACAGTGATGACAGATGATGCATTAACATGGTGCTTCTTTAAAACGTTCACCCTTTTTGCAACTAGTCTCTACTGAAAGTGAGAAGATTATAAACAGTTTTTTTGTGGGGATTATTTAAATGATGAGAAAGTCGTATCATATATGCCCGTTTGGGTCACCAACCTCGCGATCACTGAGCCTTTGATTTTAATCACGGTAGGGTGTAAGGTCGATTTGAAGCCGCTGCTTCCCTTTTGTAACCCTCTGCGGAATAAAAGAGTCAAGATCTTGCCATTGTTAATGGTGTTCAAGGAGACAGATCCCTGAAACAAAAATGTGAACCAAAGAGTAATAATTCATGGATTTAAAAGGCTTACCGCAATCGCAATGAGCTCTTCCAGGAGTTCTTCTAGATGGCGCAAAGGCTTTGACAATGGAAAAACACAAGAATATTCACACCATTGCAAGAACGAGATGGATACTTTCGTAAACATTGAGTAGGACATAAAACTCACCCATTGAGTTGGACCATCAACTGGAGCACTTAGAGGATCATCATGAACCTGATCATAATCAAGTTGGAACAACGAATCCAGAATTATGTGACCAATAATCCAATGAGCTTGATAAAATTTCTAAAACGATTTGGTATCAAACAAGGTATATACTACCTCCATGAAAATTCCATCGACGCCAACTGCTACAGCTGTTCTTGCAATGCATGGTATTAACTCGCGAAGGCCTCCACTTGCAACACCACCACCATCCAACTACATCAGAATGTATTGTTCGTGTTCAAACTATTTGGTTATTGCTGGCTTCAAAATAAAATAAAAAGTTACTTTTTAAAAGGATCATACCTTCTTGCCTGCAGGTTGTTGTAGTGAATGGGTTATATCAGCGACCTGCCAATAAATTAAACGTGTATGTTAAATTGTAGATTGCAGATTGAAGAACATAAAGCAGAATAAGCAACATGAAAAAGAAAAAAAAGGATGGAGCAAGATACATACAACAGGACAATTAGCTTCTCTCATCCACTCGAAGTTTCGTGGATCTACTATCAAATCATCTGATAATCAAAACCAAAAAGAGTATCAGTCAGTCAATTGTAAAGGCAGAGAAAAAAAATTGTTTTAGCACCCTCTAATGTATACTTCAGCAATCCAATTTTTTTTAATTCCAAGAGATTTGCATGAGATTTGAGAATATCTACAATACTAAATTCCGTGGACACAATATTTGAAAAGGAGATGATAACTTACTGTATCCGAACATGGTTCCTCTTTCACAAACCATAACATTTGGATTCCCAGCCAGTCTGATCTTCTCAGCTGAATTCTCCATGACCTTAGCATATATATAACCAGTCATCAAAAGTATTCCAGCCAAATATTTTGACCAGCTTGAAAACGCAGGAAGAAAGAACTCACAGAAGGAGCACAGAATTGTCCTTTCTTAATATTGATAATTTTTCCGGTTTGTGCTGCTGCAACCAGAAGATCTGTCTGTGGAATTACAATTAACAACTTAAATCATCAACCATAGAACAGATATCAATCCAAGATCGACAGTTTGAAAGCTACAATCAAAAGCTTTGAGGAAAATACAGTTTAGAGTCTCACCTGGCGACATAAGAATGCTGGAATCTGAATTATATCTGCAACCTTGCCAACTGCTTCACACTAAGGAAAATAAAATCACACATTAGAAGGTACTAAAGACTTGCTAAATCTCAATCTTTTATGTGATTACGTTCATTTATACCTGGCTTGATTCATGAACATCAGTTACTATTGGTAGATCATATGCTACCTTCACCTTCTCAAGAATCTGCGTTGGAGAACCAGAAATGTGACCATCATTATTCTTGTTCAGAAAAAAAAAAAATTAAAGCAATTTCACGTTCAAGTATATGGTAGCATCATAGGGGAGAGTAATGCAATGGCTGCTATCAATTAGTTTACATATATAAGATCGATCAATACTCTGTGAAGGTTCTCATATCCACAGTCCTAACATCCAATTCATCTATATTTAGACATCCCAAGGCATAAAAAGAGTGATTAAAGGTATACAGGGGAAGATACCTTCAGACCCTCGGCCATGCCAGGACCACGAAATGACTTTGAAGAAGTTCTGTTAGCTTTATCAAAACTTGACTTGAAAACCAGGGGCAGCCCAACTCTACACCATTCACACACACAGACACAACAAAAGTAGCATGAGGATCTTGAAAAAAGAAAACACATTGTTCAAAGTTCATCTCTCAGTTGAGTTCTCTACTGTAATCAATTTTCATATAGAGATCAATACACATTCATACAAAGATCTCTCAGGGGGAAAAACGGAGTACAAGAAATCATACTTTGTGGAAATGTCTTTAATGTGCTTTGCCATTCGAAGAATATGTTCCTCGGATTCAATCACATTTGGACCAGCCAACAAGAAGAATGGTTCAGCAGCCTATACACGATATACGTATTAGAATCAAACTCGATTTTACCGTAAGAAGCCAACATTCAACATTCTGAAAACAAAAAGGCGAGACTCAAACCTTGAGCTGATTGTACAATAGTGATGTTGCCGCCATTCTTATCGCCAAGCCAATAATCGCAAAAGAAAATCAGAATCAGAATCCGAAGATCGGGAAAACCTAATTCTTCTCTGCAACGAAGCAAATAAGAAATGGAGAATTAAGGAATCTGACCTTTAACTTGATCTCGAAGTTGCTGCAGAGTGAGTGAAGAAGGCAAGTGAGATCTCCTCTCACCTTTAGCGCGTCGTGTAAATTGGAGATATTAACTGAGAGGTGATGTTTGGATACATGGACAGATTAATTCCTATCCAGGATAAGAACGTAGGAATACTCGGGACAGATTAATTCCTATCCAGGATAAGGACGTAAGCTTTACTCGGAGACATTAAAGACGTAATCGAACAAAAATGAACTAACAATGATTTAAAGACGTAAATATCATTTCCATTATATTTTCAGACAAGTATTAACAATGAGAGATCTGAAACAGAGAACCCGCCTACAAAAACCCATGACTTTTGTCTCCCCTGTTAGAACGCTTTCGATGACATGAGTGGTTTGGGAGGTGACATAGATCTAAGCTCAGGAGCCGAGCTTGGGAACATCACGTTCATCTTATGCATCAATATATCAGACCGTGATGGGATCTCGTTCAGAAGAAACTGTTGCACGATCGGTTTCTTGAACCACTCCATCACCAACTCTCCTGGTGCCCTCAAGACGACTTTGCTGACTTCAAAAGGCGACTCAACAGAGCTCAGCATTTGAGCAATTACAATCTTCAATGTCGGTCCTGTGACTAGCTTTATACGTCTCGGGACTACTCCGTAGTAAAGCATTCGTTTTCTGAACCTGTGGAGAGTGTGAACCACGGCTATGAGCGCAGCTCCGACAGATAAGTTTCTCACATCGAGAGACCAAGCAATGTGTTGATCAAAGACGATGGCTTTTGGAAAGAGTTTGTTCTCGTACGCTACTTTCCAGACACATCGAGCTCGGTTTATTTGACCCATCAAGACAAGGTAGTTGAGAAGGACATTCACAAAGTACCTAGCAGCTCCTTCTTCGAGTTCGTAATCAATCCCTTGGTAAAACTCTCTGACAAACGTTAGAACTGGTTGTTTCCTCTGTTCTGGACCTGTGAAGAGACCACACATAAAGGCATGAGCTTTATGCTTGGTAGCGCTGAGGATTGACATCAATTGTCTCTCTTTATCTTCGTCTTGGCATCTGACAAGATGGGCGAGAATCGAAGTGTAAAGCACCAAGTCAACTTTTCCAGCAGAATGCACGAGTGTCTCCAGCAAAGGCCTAGCTGAATCGTATAGACCATTTTTCATGCATGATTCAAATAACTGCCTGATGATAAAATTGTTTGTTTTGATCCCTGAAGAACCCATGAACCTAAGCCATTTCAGAGCAAGATCCACAGAAGCATCTTTGATATATATCATCAAAACATCGCTAGCGCAGACATCTACGGAATACCCCATTGCTTTCATCTCGAGTAGTATCTTCCCAGCAACATCGACAAGTCTTTTGTTGGCCAGAAGTGTAAGAAGAGAAATATAACTGCTCAGGCCAGGCCTTAACCCAGCATTAGTCATGGAGTTATAGATTTTCATTGCAGAGTCTACTTGCCCAGATCCAGCATGCATCTCCAATAGACACGAATATGTGGATGGTGTCGGTAAAAACCCAGCTTTCTCCATGTCTTTGAAAACCGTCATTGCTACTTCAAGCTTTCCTGATTTTGCATGAGATTCAATGATCATTGTGTACAATCCAAAGTTTGGCCTGAAACCTGACTTCTTCATCTCATCCCAAAGCCTAAGAGCAGTATCCAGCTTACCAGCTTTAGCATATGAATCAATCAAGGAAACAAACATAGTTGCTGATGGCCTATGGCCAAATCCCTGCATTTCCATGTAAACCTTCATTGATGTGTCCAATCGACCAGCTTTCCCCATTGAATCAACAAGCGAAGAAAACACACTAAAGCTTGGTCGGAGTTTCCTTTCTTTCATTTGCTGAAAAAGCTTGAAAGCTGCATCAAGACGGCCGGATTTGGCCAAGCTTGGAATTATCAGCTCATAAGTTGACCCATCCAACAAACTATCAGTTTTCTCCATGCTCTCATAAATCTCAAATGCCTTATACGGGAGACCTTTGTTCAGAAACAACATCATTAGATTATTATATGTCTGCGTATCAATTTTGCATCCCGACTCTTGAGCCTTTTTGAAACAACAAAAAGCAACCTCCAGTTTCTCAGCTTTAGCCAAATACTGAATCACTTGGTTATAGGCGTTAAACGACAAATCACCGTGACTACTCGAGTCTTGAACCATCTCCTCAAACAACGACTGAATCCCAACAAAATCCCTTCCCTGGTTCAACCCATCAAACAACACGACATAACATTCATCCGAAGGCAGATACCAAGGCTGCTTCTTAGCCCACCTAAACAGACTCAGCGCCGCATCAACCTCTTTAACAATCTTCAAAGACTGCGTAATATGAACCATATTCGGAACAAACTGGAGTTTATCTAACTGAGTCTCCAACTCCGGTCCCCATTTCCACCTCTGAACAACTTCAACAATCTTTGCAACAGAAGAAGCATTCATGTAAGGCTTCTTCAATCCACCAACCATTACATGGTCATCAAGCCCTGGCTCTACTGATCTTATTCCCTTACCACTGTGTAGTACACTACCCGACTCATCTAAATACTCAACCTCCTCTGTCCAGCCACTAGATTCACTACTTCCAATCTTTTCACTACAAAACCTCCTGACAATACTCCGACATTGTGTAGTCAATCCAACAAAATTAGGGTCTCTCGGTACAGAACAATCGGGACAAAAGCCATTTCTAACAGTGAAATAGCTCAATAATCGGATGTTGAACGAGAAACTACCGGCTAATTTAGGGTTTATTCGACTCGGAGAAATCAATGGAGACTCAGAAATGGAACTCCTACTAAGCGTAAAAATGACATTTCTGGGAATTACTTTCGCGGTTCTTCCACGGATCATCGAAGATGTAGACGGAATTATTGGGTCATGTAATGCGAAGAATTGAAATTTGAGGAATCAATTCTAACCTGGACTCCAGAGATGGCGATTTTTCCGTCTCCTCCGTCGGCTTAAACCCTAAAACCAGAGGCTTTAGAACAGTGTGGGGTTTTCCCAAAATAGATTATTTTTTTTGAATTTCATGTTAAATTAGATTCAAAAGAAAACGTTTTTACAACAAGTGCAGCTTTAATTTAGATTACAATAGTAGAGAAAAATCATTACCAATTAGCAAAAAATCATTTTAACGTTAGAGAAAAAATAACCAATTAACCACACACACATCAAAAACAAAAAACAAAAAAAAATTAACTCATCAATTTAGTACAAATTTCTTTAAATGTTTTGCTCATCAACTATCAATTATCTTCTACAAAGGAAAATAAAATAAAATCGAAATTCATGTATTTTACTTAAAATTTTAGTTATTTTATATGAAAAAAAAATCATATAAACACAAAATTTTGAATCTGAATTTGATTATAGAGTCTAGACTATGGTGGATACATGGATACAATAACACTAACTCATCACTCTTATAACTAGTTTCCTAGTTACCTAATGTTAAACTGAAAATATTTTGATATATGGTAGCAATTAAATATTTGAATTTTCCCAATAATGTCTTTGGTTTTGTACATTCTTTTAATTTTTGTAGATCAAGGATTTACTTGGATGAATTGCTATAAAATAAAAGCAATTAAATAGTGAAAAACTCATCAGTTGGTTTGTAATTATATTATTTGCAAGCCTTTTAGTCTGTAGAAAAGAGCATCTAAAGAGAATATGTGAAGCTTATGCAAATGGATGTAGTCAAGAAAAAGATAAATGTAAAAGAGCTTTGTTTGAGTACAAAGCAAGCAAAAGTTTATTTATAAACAGCTTTCCTCTCTGATTGTTTTTGCAGTGTCAAGCAAGCATATATGCCCATTGCCATACATATATGTATATTCTTCTACTATCAACATAAGTTAGACAGATCAAAATTGGTTAAATATGGTAAAAATTTGCACATTGTCTCCAGTAAAGTGATCTTCTGTGACAACGAAAGTATGCAACTAAAGTGCGAATCTTTATGAGAAACAGAACCTTATATCCTTCCACAGGTTACCTTGCAAGGATTCTTTGAGGTTTTTGTTTTGGTTTGTACACATGCACATGACACACACACACATACGCGATATATATAAAGAACGAGAGAGCGAAGAGACAAATATTTAACCTATCTTGGTCCTGTTTCTTTGTCTTCTTACTCTTGAGAGTGTATAGCTAATTGGTTTTATTTCTCTTTTGGTATTCATCTTAAAACCATGGAATCATATCGAGTCTTCACAACTATTTGTCTTCTTCTTTGTCTCTTTCTCTCAGCCAACTTCTTCACTCATTATGGTAAAATCATCTCTGTCTCTTTCTTTCTTTCTCTCTATCCAACTCTATCTCTAAAAGCATTTGATATTGATTATGATTTTCTTATATAGTAGTAGATGCAAGAAAAAGCGTGGGATTTGAGAGAGAGCCAAAGAAGGTGATGATGATCAAAGCATTAAAGCACACATCATTGTTACAGAAAATGATGACACAGCTCAATCTTGCTCAGCCTTTAGACTACTCTTCATCCTCCAACACTCAACCTTATGGCGTTAGCACAACTCTCACTCTACCTCCTTATGTTTCACTTCCCCCACTTTCAGTTCCCGGAAATGCCCCTCCTTTTTGCATTAATCCCCCAAATACTCCTCCTTCCTCCTCTTATCCTGGTCTTAGCCCACCTCCCGGCCCAATCACATTACCTAACCCACCCGACTCCTCCTCTAACCCGAACTCCAACCCCAACCCACCCGAATCATCCTCTAACCCGAACCCACCTGATTCATCCTCTAATCCAAACTCAAACCCAAACCCACCCGTTACCGTCCCTAATCCACCCGAATCATCCTCTAACCCAAACCCACCTGATTCATCCTCTAATCCAAACTCAAACCCAAACCCACCCGAATCATCCTCTAACCCAAACCCACCCGTTACCGTCCCTAACCCACCCGAATCATCCTCTAACCCAAACCCACCAGAGTCATCCTCTAATCCAAACCCACCCATTACCATTCCATACCCGCCTGAATCCTCCAGCCCAAACCCGCCAGAAATAGTTCCTAGCCCTCCAGAATCTGGTTATACACCAGGGCCCGTTTTAGGCCCACCTTACTCTGAACCGGGCCCATCAACACCTACCGGATCAATTCCAAGTCCATCATCGGGGTTTCTTCCCCCAATCGTTTATCCGCCACCCATGGCACCACCGTCACCGAGCGTAACTCCGACGTCGGCTTACTGGTGCGTAGCTAAGCCCTCGGTCCCTGACCCAATTATTCAAGAAGCCATGAACTTTGCATGTGGGTCAGGAGCTGATTGTCATTCAATTCAGCCTAACGGGCCTTGCTTTAAGCCTAATACATTGTGGGCCCATGCTTCGTTCGCCTACAATAGCTATTGGCAACGGACCAAAAGTACGGGTGGCTCGTGCACGTTCGGCGGCACTGGCATGCTTGTCACCGTTGATCCAAGTAAGAGAAATATTTGTTTATCAACTATTATTTATTGGTAATATTCATTTTTTTAAACAATGTTATTGAATGGCAAACAGGCTTTAACGGGTGCCATTTTGATTTCTTCTGATGCATGAAGACGAAGACAGCTCTCACTTTACATTTTGTTGGATACGAATAATATCAAAGAAATCTAGATATAATATGTTTAGGTGGGTCGCTCACTTGTAAGTTGAAACCAATTAAAGCTTATTTCTTGGGAATGGCATAATTATAAATCTTATGCTAAATACGTATATTGCTTTTGCTAATGGAATTAGGTCTTCTAGACTTGTGGTACGTTGCATCTACTTAACTACTATCACTAATAATTCCTTTATTTATACACACATCCCTTTTCTCCCACAATGATTTAGTAGCTTTGAAATAAAGTAATATACGCATTCTCAGTTTCTCACCACGACATCTTTTTTTATTTATAGAAAAACTTCTACGCCGGTCTATTATCTCAAACACGTGAAATGTCACCCTGCTAGGTTTTGCTGTTGATTAGCGTTGTTCACTAATTTTGTACTAGGTATTCAAAAGAATCGCAACTGCAGATTTAAGTGAGTATATATGAAAGAGTCTCAACAATGTAAGTGAAACAGTTTACGTAGGAACAATGTAACTTGATGTACCTTATTCTGTTATACGAAAAACATTCGTACAATAGAAATTAATCGTTACAAATGTGGGTTAATTCTACCGTGTGCAGATATTGCGTGAGTACTTTAATCACTTGAATATTTTGGTTCATGCATTTTGTTCATGGTGAACTAGCAAAAAATTAGTTGCTATAAAACAATATGGCCTTTTTAGTAACCAAGTAATTACTGGTCTAGTGGCGTTTTGAAGACATATGAACTGTGGTTTCGAACTCTGTGGGTGAAAAAAAAAAAAAAAATTTTGTATTGATCAGAAAAATTCGGCAAAATCCAGAGACCTAATGTTAAATGGATACAAAAGAAAAAAATGAATATAATGTTCGTTCAGCATTTTTGTTTTGTATTGTATTCTGTACCTATGGAAAATTAGTTTTTAAACCAGAATGGAACAAAAAAATCGAATATATGAAAAAGTGGTAAACTCAAAATCGGCAAAAAAATAAAAACAGAAAAAAGGTGAGAAAATAGGAAAAAGGTAAAAAAGTAAAAAAAAAAAAAAAA
>Ga0041059_1002642_pt1 | contig 13173 bp, 9 predicted proteins | sample AraColnosormetaG_FD_56232 | JGI IMG/M metagenome (GOLD analysis project Ga0041059, IMG submission 56232) | Arabidopsis roots microbial communities from North Carolina, USA - Col MF nosort | ecosystem: Host-associated > Plants > Roots > Unclassified | place: USA: North Carolina | collected 2013-09-02 | reverse complement strand
ACATAAGAAGTTGATGTTTAAAATGGCCACAATTTGAAACTTGACTAATAAAGTTAACGGATGATAACGGACGTTAGAAGTTCCGTTAATGACTGATAACGACATGTCTATTTTGGCCTGGTCAACGAAAGATCATGTTTTAAAAATTAGTCAACGTTTATTTCATGTTTTAAACGACCACGTACGAAGTTGATGTATAAAATAACCATTTTTTGAAAGTTAGGAGATTAAATGACATTTTTCCCGTAAATTTTTGGACATATTATATCAACAAAATAATTTCCTCAAAAGTATGGAGAGTTGACATGTTCGGACATCGTGGGATTGGGGAAACCGGAAAACAAAGTCAAAGCAACCAGAGCATTGCATTAAGATCTCTCTGTCTTTTTGTGTCTTTGCGTATTTAATTTTTGTTTTTCCAAATTCATTCAATAAATATACATCTAAATTTACTTAACTAGATTAACAAACAGATATAAAAATATTACTACCTTTATTCTTAATATCTTATCCATTTTTTTCTTAAGTGTAATTATAAGTCTTCCAATTGTGATTTCAATTCATGATCTCCTCTTTCTACAAAGTCTTAAAAGAAAAAAAAATTGCTATGAATTGATATACACAACAACATGTCCAAACTTAGCTAACCATTTGCTAACAAGAACATTGTTTTATAATGATTTTAAATGCCACTATTTTGCATTACTTGAGAGAGTTGGGGAATCAAACAAATGTTGAATAAAGAAACAAATTAATAATGTAACCCAAATACAATCGTTAATGAGCGAAGCTGCTGAAAGAGAAGACGCCGAAAACGAAGTTGACCAGAACCTACCAAACGATCAAATCGATCGGACAAAGAGGAAGAAGAAGAAGACAAAACCCGAACAAAAGAGAAAAGGCACCAAAGAATAAAACTTTTTTGTTAATGGAGATTTGAGGAAGACGAAGAAGAGATTGAAACATTGAGAATAATGGTGGAGGGTTGGCGAAATGGGTTTCGCGATGCTACGAATTCGAAACCTCTCTTCGTGACGATCTACGCGACTGTGATCATTGGCGTTCTCGTCTCTTCCTTCTATGTATTCTCCGCCATTTACTCTCCCACCAATGGCTCCTCCTCCTTTCTCTCTTTTCCTCCTCTTTCCAGTAACCTCTCTCTCTATCTCACTCACACTCTTTGCTTATATCTGCTTCACATTGCTTTAGAGATTAGATTTGCGTTCTGAGTTTGATTTCGTAAACGAATTAATGTCTAATCATTAGGTGAGATTTTGGGAGGTTAGGCTCTTTAATTCATTGGTTCTGATTCTAATCCGAGCTCACCGTTGACCTTAAATCTCAGTATTCGTTAGAAAAATCACTTCTTTATTGTTTAAAACTTTGGATTTGCTATAATCTGAGATGGGTTTTGACTTTCGATCACTTTAGTTGATCTGAAGCTCAGCTTTTGAATCTGATCAAGTGATAAACTAATGTATTTGGATCTGCTTGAGGTGTCTGAAAGTTTTGATTTTTCATAAGTCTAGTGTTACTCTCCCACACTACAAAACAGTTCAGTCAATTGGATTTTACGTTTCATGGTATTTATTAGTTGAGCTTGCTTGAGTATACATTAATCTTATAAACAGTGGAAGCTTAAATGTTGTTTCTTTTCTAATTGTAGCTTCTGGCCGAATTCATAGTCTCCCACAAGAAAATGCAACCTTAGAGTTACCAGTTGCTCCACCACCACCACCACAAGCACTGCCACCGCCAGTTCTGGAGGAGGCTCAAGGCAATTCCTTGGGTAAAATTTGGGTGTCTCCTCCTAGAGATAAGAAGATGCCACCGCTTGAGACCTTTAAACTGACCAAAGAATTGTTTGGGGAAAGAGTGAAGGACAATGTTATTATAGTGACCTTTGGGAACTATGCTTTTATGGATTTCATTTTGACTTGGGTTAAACACTTGACTGATTTAGATCTCTCCAATATTCTTGTTGGTGAGTTGTCACTTCTAATATCTATTTCTGATTGTCCATTTCACTGGCTTTCTGTAAGTTAGTAACTTTATGTTATGGGGCTTTATAGGTGCGATGGATACAAAGTTATTAGAGGCTTTGTACTGGAAAGGCGTTCCAGTTTTTGACATGGGAAGCCATATGAGCACAGTGGATGTCGGGTGGGGTTCTCCAACATTCCACAAAATGGGAAGAGAAAAAGTTATTCTCATAGATTCTGTCTTGCCTTTTGGTTACGAGCTACTTATGTGTGACACTGACATGGTGTGGCTTAAGGTGCTAATTCGACAGATTATTATCACTGTTATTCATCACGTTATCTTCCTTAATAGACTTTCTTCTGATAATTTATATGTGACAGAACCCTATGCCTTATTTGGCTCGATTCCCAGATGCTGATGTTTTGACTTCAAGCGATCAAGTTGTGCCTACCGTCATAGATGACAGTTTGGACATATGGCAACAAGGTAGATGTTAGCTATAGATATGCATTTTCCCCTGTTCCCATTTGAATTCGTTTATCACTCTGGCAAAAGTGTTTTGAGTTTATTATTATCAGCAGCTAATCTGTTCACATGGCTACTAACTGTTTTCTCTACCGTTCTTTTCTTGGACTTTGAAAGTTGGTGCTGCCTACAACATAGGAATTTTTCATTGGCGGCCGACAGAATCTGCGAAAAAGTTGGCAAAAGAATGGAAAGAAATTCTCTTAGCTGACGATAAGGTTTGGGATCAAAATGGGTTCAATGAGATTGTTAGGAGACAGCTAGGTCCATCTGTGGAAGGGGATAGTGGACTTTTCTATGCTTATGATGGAAATCTCAAGGTTGGAATTTTGCCAGCTAGCATATTTTGCAGTGGTCATACTTATTTTGTTCAGGTACCTTTCTTCATGCTTCCTGTTTTTGTGTTTTATTATCATCCTCTTTTCTTTTGTGTTCAGAAATGACCTAACAGGTAACTTCTATTTTCGATGGAAGGCTATGTATCAACAACTCAGGCTAGAACCATATGCCGTGCATACAACATTCCAGTATGCAGGTACCGAAGGAAAACGCCACAGGCTTCGAGAGGGGATGGTTTTCTATGACCCACCAGAATATTATGATTCACCAGGTAATATTCTTTCTGTTAAGATTCTTCAACATTAATCTTGTTAATGGGGAAAGCCAAAATCAACATTGTAAACTCCAACACAATGCAGGAGGTTTCATTGCGTTTAAACCATCGATTCCAAAAAGCTTGTTACTTGACGGGAAGCATACCATTGAATCGCATTTTATCCTCGTTAATCACCAAGTAACAACTACTAACCTAACATGATCCCTCAGAACTATATGCTAACTTGACCACCTTTCTAATTTTACATCCACCTTTGGTCCACTTTACAGATGAAACAGATCAGATCAGCTCTAGCCATTGCATCTCTTCTTAATCGTACACTGGTGAGTCCATTCAACAGCTTAATGCATATTTCCTGGTGATAATGATTGATTCTTATATATAGCTGGTTGGTCTCTACAATGTTATCAGGTGATGCCACCAATATGGTGCAGGTTAGATAGGCTTTGGTTTGGGCATCCTGGTACTCTTCAGGGATCTATGACCCGACAACCTTTCATCTGCCCACTTGATCATGTCTTTGAGGTAGTATTTGTAATGATGTTGTAACATGTCAATATCTGATTCTTCCTCTGCAAATGACTCATAACAGCTGAATAATTTCAATTACAGGTCAATATCATGCTTAAGGAGCTACCAGAGGAAGAGTTTGGCCCTGGGATTGGTATCAGAGAGTATTCTTTTCTAGATAACCCATTGCTGCCAAAACAAGTAATATAGCCGCCCAGATATATTTTTCTAATTAATCATTTCATAGAAAAAATGTCAGGAGTGAAAATATTTTTCAGGTGAAAGAGTCATGGCTTGATGTTCAGCTTTGTCAAGAAGGAAAAGAAGGATGCGAGGCATCAAATAACACTAGCCCCTCTCGGGTTCTTAAGTTCCCAAAGCGGAGCAATGAAGATACGGTAACTAAGATTTCATTAGCTATCTATCACTCTTTGTTATATTTCAAAATCGCTGGCTTAGCCTTATCGCCTTGTTTTGTGCTCACCGCAGTTTAAGGCGATATTCTCTTCCTTCGACGATGTCAAAGTGATCAAGTTTTCTTCAATTGAAGATGCTTTCATCGGATTCTCTGACAAGGCAAGTAGATATTTAAACCGTGAAAACATTTAGACATGTTGATACACCATGTAAATCTGACCTGACCGAATCGGGTTTGCAAGCAGGAGCGAGAAGAAAGATTTAGAAGACGGGTAAAGAGATATGTGGGAATATGGTGTTGTGAGGAGAACAAGACTCCAGGACACATTTACTACGATATGTATTGGGACGAGAAACCTGGTTGGAAACCGGTTCCACCACAGACACCAGAAGAAGATCATCCTCCTCTCTGATAACATTACTGGCAAGAAGACTCCAAGAAGCTTACACTCGATTTCTTGGGTCACAAGGAGACAGACTTAGGGAGTTTTTTTTTTCCTTCTATACGGCCTTTTTATACTACTGTGGAACTGTATCTTTCTTTTCTCTGTCTCACTCAATGTATCATGTTATAACCATAGGTTTGGACACAGAAACTTGTTTCTTCTTTTCATATAATTTCTCTGTAGATTTTTATATTAATAAATGGCTTATTTAGTTGTTTCACTTTCATACTTCAAAAACCACGCAGTCGTGTTCTGTTGAATTGGTATATTTGGAAATAAGAATTATCCTGCTGAGAGATAATGAGATGTGAAGGAGTCCATGCCATATTGAGATGGAAGAAGATTATAGTAGAGATAAAAAAGTTCCAAGACACAAACCACCATTAGCTAAATTGACTTTGAACCATCATCCATACATAAACCGTCTAAGACAGATGGGAACTGGCTGGTAGTCTATATATAACCAATAAAGATCACCCATAAAAAGATACAAAAAAAGAAGAACCGTTTCTTGGATGATATAGTAATAGAAGCTAAGGAAAATGCAATGTGGGAATCAAGCAGACTTAGGAAAATGTTGAGACAGAAGTTTTGAAATCTCGAGGAACCCGACAGTGTCTTTCCCACTGAAGATCGTCTTGAGTTGCTCATCGCATAGTATCTCCCTTTTGTTCACCGGATTCTACATCAAAAACCAATAGTATGTGTTGGAAAACAAGAATCTCTAAAACATAGAAATGTAAGACCAGCTAAGGCTAACAACACGATCAAAGTAACTTCCATTAGCTCGTAAATTTCCCTAAAAGCAGTGATTTCTTCACTCAACATAAGCAAGAACATATAGCTACAAAAGTTAGGCTTTGAAATGTTGACTCCTGAACAAATCAGATATCCAAAACATCAAGATCATAAGCTGCAGTCACAAAGATAAACTTAATCACCGAATTAAAGGCTAATCACAACACCTTGTTCTACCATTTTGAAGAAATCAAGTTACTTCAGGACAACACAAAGCCTCAAAATTTCTACGAATCTTCCTACACCCAGAAAAATGCTTAAGCAGATACAGTCAAACAAGCTCTATTAGATCAATCAATCACCCACGTGGCATAAACAGGTTATTAATTTAAGTAACGAGAGCTTAATTAAAAGACAAAATCCAGTAGAACTCGCAGAGAGAAGACCCAGAAATGTTCGAGAAGATAAAGCAAACCCTAACCTGAAGATTGTTAAGCTTGATATATTCCCAGATTTTCTTGACGGCAGTTGTGCGAGAGACTTCGTTTTCCCCAATAAAATTAGCGAGCGGCTTCGAAACGGGAACCACCTTAAGAATGCCAGTACCTTGTCTACCAGTTTTAGCGCCGGTGGAAGAAGCGGCCTTCGCCATCAGTACCCTGCAAGCTCCGAAAACCCTCGACATTTTTTCTTCTTCACACAGTTTTGAAATTGGAAGGAGAGAGAGCTCTGTCTAAAACCCTAGATCAAACTCACAGACTTTGAAAACTGAAACGTTTCCCAGTCTCTCTCTTTCTCTCAGCCCTTTAAAAATTAATGAAGGTCTGTGGTTTAGCTCTTCTTAGTTTGGGCCTGTTTTGGGCCTCCTATTGCACCAAGATTCTGGGCCTTTTTGGATTTATTTGATAAACAAAACAACAATTCGAAGCCTATAAATGTCAAAAGAAAGCAATGGCATTCATCGGTCTATCATGTCATCCAATCAAAAGATACAATTTTCCCTACATAACAAATTGAACAAATATTTGATAGACATGATTCTATGTTTTTTTGGGCAAAACACATGATTCTATCTAAAACAAGAGAAAACGATTTAAAGCAAAAACTTTGATAAAGAGATCCAAACAACAACTAAAAAACGTTTGTGACTGATGCGACCGTACCCATTGGGGGAGTTGTATAGTGTGTAAAATCATGACCGTAACACGACCCGTTTGAACTAACGTCATCCAATTAAAAGCCGCCACTAGGCTACTTCCTGCACACGTAAGAGAACTCTCTCTCTCTCTCTCTTTTTATCTCCGTCACCGGCAAACACCAATGGGCCCTCCCTGCCGTCTCTTATCGAGACCAAATTTCAAGGTTTACTCAAAGAGAAAGAAAAAAAGTATCTCCGTCAACTCACGTCGTAAGTAATCTAACGCCGTTAATATCTCTATATTTTCCTCCACCTTATAAATTACTCACGGTCGGTCCTCCAAATGCCTTCTCTCTTTCTCTCCGTCATACTTCTCTAAACAAAACCCGGAGCTCCGTAACAGTTACTGGGTGACCCGACTACCCGGATTCTTACCCCGTGATTTATGCTTGTATTTAAAGTTCCTCTCCAGTCGAAGAGTATATTTCGCTGTTTCTTGGAGTTTTCGATCTTCTCCGGAGTAATTTGGCTTCGACAGAGCGGAGATTATCTTCAGATTCTGATTTGAATTCGCTTCAAGAAGACGTTGCGGTTCAGGTACGACTCCGAATAACCCTCCATTTAAAGATTTTCTCGTGAAATTTTCTAAGCTGGTCAAACCTTTTTTTGTAAAAAAAAAATTTCTGGAAACCAATCAGATAATTTCTCTACTGTTACATTCTATTACTTCAGTATCTACAGGCTGATTTAAATCATCGTTCTACGTGTTTTGTTTCTTATGCTTCATTTTTGATGGTTAATAACAAACACATTACCCAAATCTATCAATTTTTTACTAACCAGATCATTCATGGCAATATTTATTACCACATTCAAAAGTTTCCCTAGTAATATTTGACTAGACTACTACTGTTTGCTACTTTACTTTTGCTTTTTACTCGACAAAAAAAAGGGAAGAAATTGTGTTTCTCCAATGAAAATAAAAGCCATTCATCATAATAATCAATTACGTCGTCCTTTTGCATTTACTTCATATTACTACTGCGCCTGTAACGCTGCTAAATCTCTGCAGCTTTGTTGGGTCTATTATAGGAAACAAAAAGCAATCCTTAAGTTTCAGATATACACGCTTGACGCTTAACCTTGCAGACTTTTCGATACAAGGTAAAACACACTAAACCCATACTTCAATTTAATTCCATTCATTACCTCTGATTTTTTTTTTTATCTACTGGGTTTTGAATGAAAACAACTCATTTTCTTACATACTTTCGATTTTATTCAATTTTTTCGACATGCATTAAGATTGGTCCATCATCACTTGAACCCAACTCTTTCTTTAATTCTTTCTCTGTTTTAGCTCTTTCGTTTTTTTTATCATACACGTGACTGTTACAGATTCCATTTTGTTGCTAAGTTCTTTTTCTTTACTTCTGGCTGTAATAAATTCGAGTGTCTTCATACTTTCAGTTTTATAGTTTAAAACAGTATTTTTGGACACGAGTGATGAGAAGAAACAAATTTTTGTTTTTGTTTTTTTTATAGAATTGTATATTTTTATTAAGCTCTCTAATATTTAAATGTCAGAAACTTCGGCTTGCCGGAGAAATAAATATTCTTTGAAACTTTTGATTTATGTGTGTGACGAGGAGATGGGGTCTTTACTTTGGTATTGCTGCTCAACAAAGCATTTACACACTCAGTTTCGCTTCTCTATTCAGACCCACTTTCTTTGTTAAAAAAGAAAGAACAGAAACTATATAATTTTAATGTCATCCCTTGTCTCTATCATGATCATATTTCAAATATTTTTATTGTTCCAAAGGTTATAATTTGATCCATTCAGGTGCCATCGACAATCCTTTGAAAATATATTTTCTCTAGTGGTCCTTTTCTCTGATCCCCAAGTTGTATCTTTGAACACTTTTGTCTTTATCAAGATTATTATTGCCCCTAATTATGTACCTCCATAGCTTGTTTTTATTTTAATACTACATATAAAACTTGTATCCCTCTCTACTTTATTTCATGAGTTCCTTAATTTCATGAAACATTTTTAGGGATATAATTCTTTAATCTTTATGGCTTACTGCATAAATCATGTGTCTCAACTCATTCTTGCATCCTAAACATTTGCTTCATCTACTACTACTATTCTAGGAATATATCATCCTTCTCAAGAAATTTGTTTTTACTCCTTTAATCTTTATTATTGGGGTTTCACTAACTTATTATTAGTTGAGTTGCTTATCCAATTAATTAATTAAGCTCTAGCATCATTAACATTTTCATAGCTTTGTTTTTTCTTTTATATAGCTACCTTTATTTATGAGTAATGGTTTAGAAGTTGTGATGTTTAATACACTCTGTTTCTGTTTTATGGCTCATAGGGTTTAAAAGGCAGAGAACATAAAAAAGAGTGCAAAGATGTTTACTTGCATAAATTGCACTAAAATGGCAGACAGAGGTGAGGAGGATGAAGAAGATGAAGCGCGTGGGAGCACCACTCCCAACACTAAAGAAGCCGTTAAAAGCCTAACTACACAGGTCTCTTTCTCTCCCTAAAGATCAATTCTTTCCTTTGTTGATCCTTAAGACTCTTTTTCACTTTACTTTTGTTGCTTTTTTCCTAATTGCCTTGGTCTTGAAATAAACAAAGCCAAATTGAGAAAAATGGTCCTCTTAAACTGTTTTAACAATTGTAGTGAAAAGTGAAATAAACAGTTTTGAAATTTGGCTGTCAAGTACAAAAGTATAGAGGTTACTGTAGTTAAGGCTGCAGGTTACAAACAATATTAGGATCTTTAGACAAGATTTTACAGTGATGCAACATCACTTCTCTGGAATCTATTACAAATCTCTCTTTAATAGGTTATGTCAGTGTTTTATTTTCTGCACTCTATGTGACTAGACATAAAAAATCTAGCAACCAATTTAGTAAAATAATTAAAATATCAAAATTATGTTTCACATTGAATTTACCAATGTAGTGGCTGATGATTTGTGTGGAAAAGGCTAATGGAGTCACGCCTTGTTGAACATGATTTTTGCTTGTTATTGAAGATTGATCTATATACTTTCCTAGAATAAGTCCCTAGTGGGTTCTTATTTAGATTAGGATGGTGGGGCAAGTATATAGTAAATCAAAAGAAGCAAAAAAAAGAAGCTATGATTATGTTCTAGTCATGGAGAAGACAAGATGAACTATATTATTTGTTTCAAATTATATCAGATCTTCTAGCTTTATTCATGCTCTTTATGAATGATGATAGTAGACTCTTTTTTTCCTAGTTGGGATCAAAGAAAAATCATCCATTTCTTGACTCTTTTTTTTCATGTTAGTAGACTTTATTGCTTACTTACCTGTTCTGTCCAACATTATTCTGTCCAATGATCACCTAGTAAGGTTGTGTTTTAAGATTTTACTTTAATCAACTTCTTGGGCACGGATGCTATGCAGATCAAAGATATGGCGTCGAAATTCTCAGGTTCTCATAAACAAAGCAAGCCAACTCCGGGCTCTTCGAGCAGCAACTTGAGGAAGTTTCCGGATTTTGACACTGCATCAGAGAGTGTTCCATACCCTTATCCTGGTGGAAGCACGAGCTCCACTCCTGCTTGGGACTTACCAAGATCCTCCTACCATCAATCTGGACGGCCAGACTCAAGATTCACATCAATGTATGGCGGTGAACGTGAATCCATCTCTGCTCAGTCGTGTGATGTGGTACTAGAGGATGACGAGCCAAAGGAGTGGATGGCTCAAGTAGAGCCTGGTGTTCATATCACATTTGTCTCACTTCCCAGTGGAGGAAATGATCTTAAACGGATACGTTTCAGGTATTTGAAACCCATTCTCTCCATAACATTTTCAAGAATATGTTTCACTTAAGGACATAGAATGATTCAATGTGAAATGAAGCTAACATATACTTGTATCGTTTTTGAAGCCGGGAGGTTTTCGACAAGTGGCAGGCTCAGAGGTGGTGGGGTGAGAACTATGACAGAATAGTTGAGCTTTACAATGTTCAAAGATTTAACCGACAAGCTCTTCAAACTCCTGGTAGATCCGAGGACCAGGTAAAACACATCACTCTTTAGATCACAACTTTAAGAGAAGGTTTATGAGTAATCTTATCTTTCAACTTCTGTTTGTTTCTTCTAACAGTCGCAGAGAGATTCAACTTACACAAGAATTGATTCAGCAAGAGAAAGCAGAGACTGGACACAAAGAGACAACAACTTCAGACCACCAGGAGGCAGTGTCCCTCATCATTTTTATGGACCTCCAATGGACGCAGCAAGAATCACCACCTCATCGAGGGACGAACCGCCTTCAATGAGTAATGCTAGTGAAATGCAAGGTGAGTGGGTTGAAGAGGACGAGCCTGGTGTCTACATTACCATCAGACAGTTACCAGATGGAACTAGAGAACTACGCCGCGTCAGGTTCAGGTAAACCAGAGAACCGATTTTTTCAGCACTATCCTAATTTATTTGGCGATTAACCGTAAACCTTTCGAACCGGGTTTGTACAGTCGGGAACGGTTTGGGGAAGTGCATGCCAAGACATGGTGGGAGCAGAACAGGGACAGAATACAAACCCAATACCTCTAAGAGGACAAAAAACGAGATCAATATTGTAGTCTTCTTTAACACAACAAAGGTATACACAAAAATCAGAATTTTGTTCATCTTCTAAAATTTTGAAGAAAATCAGAATGTGATATGAAAACAAAATGAAAATTTGATTTATGTTTAGAGATTTGTAGTTAGCTACTTCTCGACGTTTTGATAGCTATGTAATTTTCCTGACGACGAGATGAGCTTTATGCCTTCATTTATTGGTTCATTTTTTGACATGATTCTAAAACTGTGAAACTTATAAATAGAGAGGTTTATCGATGATGGATAGATCACTAAACAAAACAGAACACAGTTTGTTCTCTAATTTGCCTTGGCTAACTACCTAACAACCCTAGAAAAATTATATTTTAAACAAAGTTTTGATGAGATCTATTAAACGGAATCAGATCACAAAAAAACACAGAGAGAATGGTTAGCTTGAACCAATGAAACTAACTCAAAATATACAACTGAAAATATGGAACACAAGCAACTCTAAGTCTAATCACCAACTCTTTGAGCCTAAATTGTTTACTTAATTTCTCAAGAGCATAAAAACAAAGAATCCGCCCAAAAAACAAATCTACTCGAGAAGAATCATAGTAAGAAGGAGTCACTATGAACATAAAGCTCAAGCACAAAGCTAACATAACAACATCTCATGTTCCATATAACCTATACAGGCAAGCAAATAGAAAATAGAACTTACGATGGCACTCCATGTTCGCCTATGGCCGGCTTCTAACAACAGAAAACATGGAGAAAATACCATTAATGATATTGAATTCGATACGCAATTTTCTGGATCGACAACAAATAATTCGATTACACAAGATAAATAAAAAGGTTTAAAATCAATGAATAGTAAATTATTAAGTTAGATAAAAAGAAATTGGACTATAAAAAATGAACTAGAAGAAAAGGAAAATAAAATGAAATAGAAGTTAGCATATTTGAGAATTTATTAATGTAAATTTTATTTCCTAGAAGAAATGAAATAAATAACAGTATTCCTTTATTTAAGATTCAAATATAATTATGATAACTCTTTGTTTTGTCAATAATTATGATAACTCTATAAATAGGTTATTGTGTTAATCGTCTAAGTCTAAGAGAATCCAAAGAAGTCAAACTTAACACGCCGTACTCTCGTAAAAGAAGATGGACCGAGAAGCAGTAAAGGATCAATACGACATCCTTATCGACCTGGAAGGATCAGTAGGGACTCAAAGCGACATTGTTCTGAGGTGGACTCAGACCAGATTATCTCTTTACTTCAGGCTTCTTCAACGGATGAGCTTAACGCTGTCTTCTCCAGGATCGTCACCACCATCCTCGCCGACAGCACCCCGAGTGGCGGCCCGACGATATTGGCAGCGAATGGCGTTTGGATCGAAAAGACTCTCTCTGTGGAACCTTCTTTCAAGGATCTCTTGCTAACTTCTATATAAATTTACTAGGGCTTGTACTAACATTAACATGCTTTTGATGTATGTAAGATAGTAACATGCTTAGACATTTAGACTTAGATGTGTGCGTAATCAGATTTAGGCAAGGCTTTTGTGTGAAAATCAAACCACAGATGTTAGTGTAACCTAATAAACCTAATTCCCTTAAACCTTCTCCATATATTTCCTTCAGTTTCACTTATATGAACATATTCGGTGAATAACTTAGCTAAATACTAGATTGTATATAGGAATACTAGGGATTATACTAATAGTTTGTGCTTTGAAGTATACACAAGGCTTTTGTGAAATCAAATCACAGATATTGATAGCTAGCTTCTCTGTTTTTGTTTGTATTGTTTTTGAAAGGCTGATGAAGTGAATAAAGAGGTGAATTCATGGGTTGAAGAGCAGACAAATGGACTCATCACTGATCTTCTTCCACCAAACTCTGCTTCTNCTTNGACTGATCTCATATTTGCTAATGCCTTGTTTTTCAACGGAAGATGGGATAGTCAATTCAATCCATCGCTAACAAAAGAATCCGACTTTCACCTTCTTGATGGAACCAAAGTACGTGTGCCCTTCATGACCGGTGCCCACGAAGACAGTCTTGATGTTTACGAAGCTTTCAAAGTCCTCAATCTACCGTATAGAGAAGGACGCGAAGACAGTCGTGGTTTCTCTATGCAAATCTATCTCCCTGATGAGAAAGATGGGTTGCCT
>Ga0041059_1002641_pt1 | contig 13174 bp, 13 predicted proteins | sample AraColnosormetaG_FD_56232 | JGI IMG/M metagenome (GOLD analysis project Ga0041059, IMG submission 56232) | Arabidopsis roots microbial communities from North Carolina, USA - Col MF nosort | ecosystem: Host-associated > Plants > Roots > Unclassified | place: USA: North Carolina | collected... | reverse complement strand
ATATATATATATATATATATTTTGATGAAAGGTTTAATTTATTTACTCAAGAAAGCGTCTACGTACAAAGTATGAGTATATGTTGAATACCATATAACCTAGTTCCAACTAACAAGTTAAGTGGTAGAGAATAAAATAGTGAAACTGAATATGTAAGGAATATGTCTCACAACTATTTAACTAAATAATTGGAGGAATAGAAGCTCTGCTCTTCACTTGTCTCCCTACTTACCAGTTACCACCTTCCTACTCTCTTCTACTTTGGTTTTCGAGCTAGCTTATACATATACCCTTATAAATATGCATACTATTTACTTGCACAAAAACAGAAAAATATAGTTTCCACTAGCTAAATAGTATTTCGGTTATAAAAAAACTACTTTAATTTTTGACTAACTCGAGAAAGTACAAACAATTATTTCTAAGAAATGTAAATTATGTATATGAAGTAGCTACTATCATTATTCTTTTTACTTATAAGTACTGTAGTTTTTTACTCAATGTTTTTGTTATTAGGTTTTTTAGTATTAAGTTGTTAATATTGGGGCTACATAAAGCCAAACAAACATATATGATTGGCATAGTCAAGTTCTCAACAAGCTATCCTCTAACGAAGCATTTGGGTAACGACATGTCGTCGTATATATATCTAGATACACGTACATATTAAATTAGAAATTTACTCCAAAAGCAGAGGATTCTCGTAATCATTACCAAGTCGGCTCGAAAGTAGTTTATATACATTACTATGAATACATTTCCAAATGAAGATGCCCGTGATTTATGACCCCACAAATTCAAAGACAAAGACAAAAAAAATATATACCCTATTAAACCGGTTTGGTTTAGATACAGTCCCAACCATAGAAGATACAATCTTACTACATATACTTTACGTTGCAAATTTATAAATACCAACCCATGTCAGTGTCTTGTTGGTGTTGCTTAAAAAGAATGACACAAATATTAAATTCCACGTAGGGACCTTCGCTGATCATTACATATTCGGTTCGTTTTCACTTATCACGTGGGTAATATTTGATGTTATGAAAGTGTTCAAAAACTACGTAAATTATAGTTTTTGCACCCAAAAAATAAAATACAAATGGTTGAGTTTGTATACAGGGAAACATGCAGACATAACCTCAAACTTTTTTTTTTTTTGCAAAGCTACCTTTCACCTGCAACACAACCATCCAAGTCATAACTTAGCTCGAGTAAATGATCTCTCAACGAGAGCATGCGTTCACAACTTAATAAAAAAACTCAATAATTTATCAAAACTACAGTACGTTGTTTTAAATATTTTAAAAAACTAACATAATGTGAAATAGGGACCGTAAAATGACTTAACAATTGAACAAATAACCTAAACCGTGTAAGACTATATTATAAAGATTCGAACACATGACATGAACTCAAGACATAACCATATAATACACGTACATCTTTTGATAAATCATGAAGAATAATATCAAAAAGAAATTCTTGGTAATGAGTCGAAAATCAAACCATTAAATTTTCAAACTCGAATGTTTGTAGATGTAAAATTTTAGGAAGTTTCATGTATAAAAAGTAACCATGTTCGGAACTGAATAAAAGCTATAAAAGGACTTTGTTAACTTCGGAATCCGTAAGTTCAGAATTGTCTCGACTAAAATAAAGGTCCAAAATCAGTACTAATGTACTATGTAATATGTATCATTGCTAAGCCGCACAATCATGAAATTTTATTTTGGTACTACAAAGCCGCAAAATCAGTACTATGCATCATTGCAAAATCAGTACTATGCATCCGAGAGAGTGTTGAAAAAAAAATTTGGTACTACAAAGCCGCAAAATCAGTACTATGCATCATTGCTAAGATGAGGTAACTGTCCATTAAGCCGACGAAATTCGGTTTTCATTTTTCTCATTTTGATTTTTTCTAGGTGTCAGACTCGTCACTCCCAATGTCTGAACCGAAATTAAAAACCAATCCAAACCATAAGACCGTTTGAAGACATTGCAATTTTGGTTATTTCCGGTTACCTTTCGCATGTATGCAAATATAAACAGATTTTATGTACACAATTGGACGATCTATTTTCCGAACAATTGATATACAAAAATATAACCCACCGGACTTTTTTTCTACACGTTATGTATATTTACTTCTTTCAACGACGTTTCTAAGACTCGTCCGGCTTTGGTTCGAGAGTTACAGAGATTTTCTCCTTGTGATCGCCTCTTAGAACCTCTACGGTCACCTAATCAACATCATCAGTGTCAAAACTATCTCGGATGCAGAAACTAATTGACAAAAACTGCGGAGTTTACCTCATCGCCGACTTTGCATTGATCGAGAATCCGGTACAGATCACTCCCGTTAGAGACTTTTGTACCGTTCACCGACGTGATTATGTCTCCTAGTACTAGTCTCCCGTAACCATCACGTTTTGTTGACTGAAGTCCCTGTGGAACAAAACCAATTTTACACATTTCAATATTAAAACCGCGGAGTGAAACATAGAGAAAATATCTGTTATATGGAAACTTGGAAACAGGAAGAGCTTACGGCTTTGCCGGCTGGACCACTTGGAGGAGCATCCAAGACGAGCACACCGCTCACTCCCAATTGCTCAACAGATTGGTCCGGTGCGAATTTGATACCTAAGATTGGTCTGGTGACTTTACCAAATCTCACCAGCTGATCAACGATACCACCAACCTGAACATGAGAGAAACAGAGCTCGAAACAACTTTAGTCTCCCGTTAGTGGATTCAATGATAGAGAAAGACTCTATCTGATCAGATTTGCAATGGGTAAAAAAGAAGAGAGAACTCACTGTATCAACTGGGATCGAAAAGCCCACTCCAGAAGATGCACCAGAAGGAGAATAAATGGCTGTGTTTATACCAATTAACGTTCCTGAGCTATCTAGAAGAGGTCCTCCGCTGTTACCAGGGTTAATGGCTGCATCTGTCTGTATCACATCTTGAATTGGACGACCAGTTGCAGCAGAACTAATTTCTCTTCGCAAACCACTGTACAAATCATAATGCACAAACATGCTACAGTTTTAATAAGAGAAAAGGAATAGTATAGCCATTTGGCATGAAGAGGGGCAAGAGAAAATATATGTATCCAGTATCCTCAAGTACCAATCATCTTTTTTGACACTTTCATTTGTGAGTTCGTTATGAGAAGAACACATCTGATTAGAGTAGAATGCAACTTAAAAAAAAGAGAAGACAAATATAATTTAACATACCTTATAACACCAGTTGTGAGAGTATGATCAAGTCCAAACTGCACAAAAAAGTTCTTGCTTTAGTGCGTATGAACAAGAAACATAAGTATTGACCTAGCTAGCAATAGAAAACACAAAGCAGAGCTTTAATCTATGATCACTTTAAGGATGTATACTCACTGGATTGCCAATGGCAAAGACTTTCTGGCCAACAAGCAGATCAGCAGAGACTCCAACAGGTATAGGTCTTAATTTGTTTTTCGGTGCATCAATACGTAATACTGCAACATCCTTATCTTGGTCAAATCCAACAACTTTTGCATCAAATGTTGTTTGATCAGCAAGAGTGACCCTGTTATATACATCATCCAACTTCCTTATCATACACAAACATCAAAAGAAACCATCCAAAGAAACAATGTACTCATTATAAAACTAAGAATACAACAATTACTAATTCCAATTTCTATCAAAAATCAATCAGATTCTCAAAGTTTCAACATAACTAACCTGAGATCAGAAGCACCACGAATAACATGGTAATTGGTAACAATATGACCTTGCTTATCCCACACAAATCCTGAACCAGAGCCTTGAGGTACCTCAAGAACGTCCAATGTAAACGCGTCCTGCCTAATTCAAACAACATTAGACCAATCCTCAAATCACGGAGAGAAGAAATTCAAAACGAAATTCACCAGAGAGAAATCAAATTCAGATACCTCACGGCGAGATTAGTGATGTAAACAACGGAAGGAGTGTTCTCTTGAAACAAACGAACCGTCGCGAGCTCATCAGTTTGAAGTTTCTTCGGAGTACTAACTACAAACGCCGAGGCAGATTCAACGGCGGGAGAAGCGGCGAAGAGTGAAAACGATAACGCGACGGAGGTACAGAGGAGGAAGAAAGGTTTAACGGCGGAGAACGGAGTAAAATGAAGAGTATCATCATCGTCGTCTCTGTTGTTGTCGTTTAGTGAAAGCTTCGAGAGGATTCGGAAATAGCGTTTGGATCGGATTGGGTAAAGAGAAATTGGAGAGGATCGTGAAGAAGAGAGATTGAAGAAGGAGAGGTGAGAAGAAGGAGGAGAGTGAAGGAAGAGAGTGGAAGAAAGGAGAAGCGAACAACTCGTCGTCGTCGCCATTTAGTTTCTTCTTCTTCTTCTGGTCATGGGACAATGGGATTGTGGTCTCTGTTTTATTTCATTTTTTTTTGTAATTAAAAATATTAATTTTTGAAAATAATGGTTTTTCTATGCGAAGCTATGGTTTTGTATACGTAACCGAATCGAACCGAAATTGAATTGAAATTTGTTTAGTAAACCACTATTTTATGATCTTATGAATCTGGAATAAACAAAACCGGGTCTTTTTTTTGTTACCGAATCAAATTGAATCGAAAACTTTTTGTACTTTGAAAATAAATTTAAACAGTAACCTTTATTATGGTAAATATTATAAAGAATGTTGTTACTTATATCCATAACCCGTAGTACACCAATAATCGATTTTTTAAAATTTTTAAATTTAAGTTGTATTTCTTTATATTATTTGTTTTGTTTTTGTTTGATATTTGTTCACCCGTAATATATCATCCCATATAAATATCGTTCCAAACCGAATGAAAAGTCCAAAAACAAATCAGGATTTCGCTTCATTTAAGAACTTCGAAAAATCAAAAGCCCAAAAAGACCAAACTTAAGAGTTTAAACCAGATAATCCACTCCTAATTTTGAACACTAAACACTTGTACTCCATAAGAGTAAAAATGGTTATTCCTAAGTAATTCTTCTTTCGTCGAACTTATTAAATACTTGACTTGGTTGATATCTAAATCTACTAGATAAAAGTGCAAAAAGATTAATGGTGTAGTTTAGAGAATCTTCTGGGACGGTCTAAGTTCTTTTGGCAGCTCACTAAAATTCTCTGCGTCCACATCGGCTTGATACATTGGTCTCTTCCCCATTTTCCACACAATCCCTTCAGCTAAATGTTCTTTGTTCGGTGTCAGCATTACAAAGTTTGGATCAGCTCTTTGGTAACTGCAATTTCACAAAATAAAACAATGTGAAGAAGATCATGAAGCTAAAGAGGGTTGATTTAATTTTAAACTTGTCACAAATGGACTGACCTGGCTTCTCTTAAGTTATCAACACGTAGACCGAACCCACATTGGACATTTCCAGTCCTATGATTAGTTGTTGCTGCATAAAAAATGAGTCCAAACATGTTCAAATACCAAGAACCTATGTTCATCTTGATTTCGCTGCATTCAGGTTATTTATCAACGCATACCTGAAATATTGAATGCGAAAGACGGTTTCCACCACGACTTGAATGCTAATGACAATGTTGAGCTATGAGCTCCGACTTTACCCTGCAAAAGTTGAAAATGTTACATACTGAGCAAAATTTGAGATAAATGGTTTCTTTTTGAGTAACTCGATAAGGTAAATATTTTTTTATACCTTCAGCAAAAAGTTCTTGTTGGCCTGCCAAGACGCAGCCACCTGCAATAAAGAATCTGGGGCATTGGGTGGCGTCTTGGAATCATCAACCCTTCAATATTAAGACGAAATATAAAGTTCTGTTTCTGTATAGACAAACAGTAGCTACAATGTTTTTTTTTTTTTTACTTAGAGATGTTCACTACCTCGATTGTAGCTCAAAACCAAAATCAATGTAGTTTGTGATTCCAACTACTTGGTTTTCTTCGAAAGGATTTTGCACCTGTTCCAAGTCCATTAAATCGATTTCATATTGAGCCAAAGATGTGCTAAACTTTATATATGGAAGACTAGTATAAGATGCAGCACAGAAAAAGGACTTGTTTGAAAGAGTTGTACCCGTCTTTGGACCACTACGTGTTGGTAGAACGAAGCAATAAACTGCATTTACAAGAAAGATAACATAATCAGCAAGACTAAAAATGCTACAAAATGGATGATATGCCATTAGATAAATAATGTGGTCGTTTGTCAAGTTCCATGAGATACTGAAAAATTGTTTGGGGTTAAGACTTGTGCATACAGACAGCAAAACAACATGTTTTCATCTACACGGATTTTAAAAGAATCACCTGAGAGCTTCTTGCTAGTTCAATGCCAATGTTAAAAGAAGGAGTCAAGGGGCTTTGTGACCCTACTCCATAGCCAGCAGCACAACTCCAGTTTCTTGGGTCTGTGTACTTTGCCAAATCTTTGCTTCCATCTAAAACAAAATCCAATAACAATTGTTGATGCTCACTTTCTTTCAATCACATAATTTATAGATACTAGTTTCCACATGTGATGCGTAAAATCTGTTCAACAGAAATAAAACAATGTAAACTAACTCACGTAGCGGCTCATATTGTACTCCTACTGTAAGACTTCCCATCTTGCTTACAAGCCATGCATGCTTTGGCAATTCGTTATTCGCTGAATTGAAGAATCAAAGGGTCAGCATTGTGTCCAAAAGAAAACAACGTGAATTCACAGAGCAACTTTATGCGCTTACCACTAAAAGGAGTGACAGTAGCTCCGACAGACAAATTCGTTGAGCCATATCTCAACCCCATGATTCTATATTCTTCAGATGATTTTCCACTACAGAGACAACATATATTCACCCTCACAATATTACATCTAATCTAAATATAACAACAGGGTACACACCTAGATACGACTTACGTAATTTTTGAAATCAAAGGGTAGACCGCAAATGCCCCGATTCCATATTTAGGATAGTAAGCAGAAGACCTCATTAGAAGAACCCTTAATGATGATGACAAACAAAACAAACAATTTCAAAACATTAAACTACTGTAATGAACATAACCTCCAAGAATATATCAAAAGTAGCACAAAGTTTACGGATTCGAGGTTGACACAGAGAGATCAACAAAAGTATGAGGATCATCAACATCACTGCATATTTATCAAAAACAAACTAATCAGTATTCCAATTCTCCAACAACTACTTGTAATCTTTCAGATTAAAAACTAAAGAATCTATACCTTTGCCAGCGAAACTCCGCATTCCCAACAAAATCTCCTTCCACTCTACCATCTACAGCACCCGAAACCTTTAGACTATTAAGGAAAATTCTGATTTTCTACATATCCCTAATACATCCATTTAGAGAAAATTCTCGAATCATCACTATATAGAAACTAAATAACACAAAAGAGATTTCAAAATTGGATACAGATGCAACCAAATCCACATGAGGATCATCAGTAGGCTTCAACAAAAACTTGCCCGTGAATCGATTAGCTTCTTCAAAGTAATCCTCAAATAGACATCTCAATGCAAGCTTCCCAAACAACAAATTATATGATGATTCCAACATCCTGCATCAACAACAACAACAATTTCTCACAATCGCACAATTACAATTTAACCTATAAATCAGAATCGATCTATTTGATTAGATTAGGTTATACAAAAACTACTTCGAAATCACGCGATTCTAACAAATTGAAAGTATGAGGATCAGATCGGAGAAGAAGAGGAGATGGTAGACCTAGTGCGGGCGGAGAGAGGAGGGTAATCAAAGAGCGGAGGAACGAGTACCACCGGAGGCGGTGGTTCTTTTTTGACAAGAGCATTCCCCATTGTTCTAGAACGGAGAAGAAGAGATTCTGCGACAACGAGAGAGCTTCTTCGATGAATTCAATAGTTAGTGAGAGCTCTCGGCGATAGTCTCGCTTCTGCTTTTGCTTCACGTTTGAATATTTCAACATTCTTCTATATTAAGACTTTATATAGTAATAAACCTAAGCGGCGCTTTAAATTAACCGACTAATCCAAAAAAAAATCTTTAGAAACTAGACATTATCTTTGTAAAATTTAAATATTAAATTATTCGTATAATATTTTTTTCCCAATTTTTTGGATATTATTTATTGTTGTATACAATTTGTCAAGGTTATGGAGAATGTGTTTATGACAGTTTTGGTAATTGCAAGATATTGTGATGCATATGTGAATGTTTTGAAACCATATTTTAAGATAACATTTTATTAAATTTCAAAATTTTGGTTCTCTACACTGCTACACAACTGAAAAGTTGTTTTTGTTTTGAGATATTTTTTTCTTGGCAATTCGTGGTGACGATGATGTTGATTTGGAGTTATTGCAGCTTCTAGTGGTGGCTTTTCAAGCCTCCAAATCATCAGTTATTGGCATTGGTGGTATTTCTTTAGCTCACTGATATGTTTTGGTTTTGCCTTGATGTTGATGTTGTTGTGAGTTGAGGTATTAGCGTTGCAATGCGTTTGCTGCCTAGTGTTGTGTTTTTACTATGCACTAGTGGAGGTAGTAAGACTAGAGCTGTCAATTGGTCAAAAGGACCATGGGCTCAGCCAAACAAATACTATTACGAACATTTAAAATTTGGCCAAACTAAAACATGGTTTTAGTGGACTCAGCCCAAATAGATCTGCAGTTAGAGGTGGGTTTGACCATTTGGTCAATGGATAAGTCCACCAATTAATTATTTTTGCAATCATCTGTCTTCTTCTCTTCTTCTTCTTTCGTTTTTTCTGAAATCGAATTGGAGAAAAACACAATTGAGAATCGCTTCTAAATTCAAAGCTCTAGATTGTCTTCTTCCTTTGAGGATCGTCTTCTTCCTTCGAGGATCGTCTTCTTCTTTTGAGTATCGTCTACAATGGGTGATTTCTTTGATGAGGTACGGTCTCTTATTTTTAGATCTGGGTTTTGGTTCAGTCATTCTGTTTCCTTTAAATGTGACTTAGCTATTCATGAAAATTATTTTGCAAGATAAAAAGTTAGTATTTGTTTGTTGTTACTATAAGTTTATGTATTGAGAGATAGTTTTTAAACATCATTATCACAATGTTTTATAATATGAGTCAATGTTTTGTTTTGTTTAATTGTTTGAGATAATGGATAATGCTATTATTAACCTGAATGATGAAAACAATACCAATAAAGATTTGGAAGAAGATATGGATCATGAAGGCACTCTTCCTGAGAAAATGAAAGGTACATTCAAGCCAATTCGCCCTACCCGTAGAGTTTCTAAGTGTTGAAATAAATTCACAATAATTGGAGAGAAGTTACCTACTAGTGAACATGATATTAGATGCAACAAATGTAAAACACACTATATATTGAATCTATATAGAAATGGAATGACAACGTTGCTTTGTCATATTAGAACGTGCAATGGAAGTACACAGACTGTTCAAAAGCTAGATATTTTTTTCGTATACTGATTGCAATGGCCATTATTGAGCATGATTTACCATACTCGTTTGTTGAGTATAGGAGGATTAGAATGGCTTTTGGTTATGCTATTCTACAATTCGGTTATAGAGTAGAAACACAACATTTTAGATTAGTATTATGATGTTAAACTTTTTAAAACTATTTTATGATGACTAATTACAATGTTTGTCATGGTCATTTTAGATTAGTATTATGATGTTAAACTTTTTTTTTATCTCCATGGACATATCCAATTGGTCTTGGTCACTCTTGAACTTGGTCACTCTTTGGCTTGGTCATTTTTGTCAACAGAAAAAAAAATGTCCAACTGGACAAGACCATTTGGTCATGGTCAAGCCCAATTGACAGCTCTAAGTAAGACTAATGGTGTTTGGTGTAGCTCTGAGTTACAAAATATAGCTTTGTACTAGTTGCCTTTGGCATTGAACTTGGTAGAGAGAACTTACACCGTTTATATATATATTTTTTTTGTGAAATTCCATTCTGAAGTCGCTTATGGAAATGTTCGACGAGCAGCTCTCGTGTATGAGAGCTGTGGGTGCTTCGCCGTTGACAACTTAGTCTTGGACTTTCGTTGAAAGGTTTCTAGTGTTTTTTATCTTGGTACTTCGGCTCTTATAACTTGAAATTAACATTTGTCTCAAACAACAATTTTAATGCCAACACTAGAATCATCATCACTTCGTATAACTCTATTAGTTTGTGTTTCTGTTGAGTAGATGGACTGAAAACCATGTCTCTGATTTATTCTTACGTATTTTTAATTTCTTTGCCATACGACCATTTTATAGGTAGGTGTACAATCTTTTGATTGTAAACTTAAATTGTTTTTATTTTTATAATAAAACATTTACATATTTAGCAACAACAAAAGATTACGCATTTTTCATATCTTTAACCCATAATGAAGAGGCTTGTTGGTGGTCTATGCGTTAAGTTAACAAGTACTATGCTGCTGCGTTAGTTTTATGTTACACACTTGTGCAAGCTCACAATGTTAAACGATTTCGGATAAAGAATAATAACACTAAAGCATTTTGATAATTTTGTGGTGTGGGGGAGGGGGATGCAACAAGGTACGTCAAAGTATTAGAGGTGGTGTTGCTCTTTTTTTGGGGAAAAAGCTCCATCTTTCTAATTTCAAATGACTTTTTATTTGCTAATTGCTTCAATTTCAATTTTAAGATAATATTTAAACAATGAGAGTAAAATTTAAAATTCAGAAAATCGGGATCTAATTTTACAATAAAACATAATTTGTAGGGAACAAATTTTGAGGGCCCTAGTCCCAAGTTTCGATATGCTACACATCGCGCCGGCTTTAGGGTATTGTAATAAAATAGCGAGTTAATCATTTTCCGATTATTTTTATGTTTTTATTAGACTTGCTTATTGAATAATTCCTCTTATGTAGTTGTTTTCTTTCAAAATATTAAAACAAAAACGAAGTCGTTTTTCAATATACAAATATAATCAAAGTCGTTTTGATTTAATGAAAAGAAAAACCCTAGTTTTCTCTCTATATATATCAATGCATCCGCCTCATCTTTCTTCCACTATATTCCAAGTTCTGAAAAAGTCTCCACATAATCTCCTTCGTTGGTAAGTGTGATTAATCATATATTTTTGTTTCATATTTTTGTATAGAAAACATAAATCTAAATATATAGTGTTTATTAGATAATTTTAGGAGGCTATATGAGTTGTGTTTATCTGAAAGGATTTCTATCAAAATATATGAGATATACTAGATCTAAAATATTTCGATATACAAAGCACTAAAATTCCAAAAAAATAATTTCTACTTCTTATTTGTGTATAATTATATTATTTAAGAAATTAAAATTGTATTGTAATTGCAAACTTTGATGTCTTATGTAATTTGTATATCATTTTTCTGTTTTGCAGTTATTTCGAGAAAAAATAGGCAAAACAAAATGAATGCAAACCCATGCGAAGTTTGCAGGTTCCAAAATAAACAATGCGTCAACAACTGCATGTTTGCTCTGCTATTTCCTTCAAGTGATCTAGAGAAATTTGATGTCGTCAATCGCATCTTTGGACTCGAAACTTTGACATTCTACCTCAAAGACCTTTCACCTATGGAACGCATAGATACTACCCGCACACTCTATTACGAGGCAAAACCATGCTTTCTGAACCCACCCAAGAACCCCTCAAAATTCCTCGAAGCTCTTCTAAATTATCCTTACCAAAAAGCTGAAGAGGTGTCCAAAACAAAGAAGTTGCTCGCATCTTACTCGAGACCATGTGTAGTATTGGCTCTTCCTGCACCAAAATATACTCAGTCGAAATCTAAACCATCTGTTTTGCGCAAAAGAAAAAGAAAGACTAAATCATCGGATGAATCGGCCATTCGTGTGGTTGAAGATTCCTAGATGGTCATTGTTGAAGATTTTTTTTTCTTTCTAAAAGTGAATCTTTGGAACCAAATATGCTTTTAATTTAATTTCAAATAAAATAAAATATGCTTTTATTTCTATGTATTTTGATTTCTTTTTCTTGATGACTTATCTTTCTTTTGAATTATTTATGGATTTTATCAAAGTATATATTATCCATTACATATACTTAATTAGCGTAATTGTAGACTTTTTTTTTAGAAAATATTTTTAACACATCCAGATGTTTGCACATATCCTTTCATGTTTGATTACCAAATTTTCCTTTTTTATGGTCAACATAAGAAAAAAACTTACTATTCATGTGTTAAATATACTTACATTATTGTAAATATAAATAAATAAAATGTAAAAATTCATGAAATTCTATCTTAAACTTTATTAGCATTGGCTAGCGTGTCAAAGACTTTTTCATATTAGACTAGGTATTTAATTATTAGATTTCATACCTTTTCTGTTTAATTATTAATTTTCCCCTTTTAATGGTCAACAGAAAAGAAAAGAAAAAAACTTACTATTCGTGTGTTAAATCTACATACATTATGGTAATTGTAAATCAATAAATAAAATGTGAGAATTCATGAAATTCTATATTAAAACTTTATAATATTGACTCTTTTAACAAAAAAAACTTTATTACATTGACCAGAGTTGTTCAGGACTTTGTTTTTATATTAGGCTAGGTATCCAATTATTAGATTGCATACCCTTTTCTGTTTAATTACTATTTGTTTTCCTTTTTTATGGTCAACAGAAAAAAACTTACTATTCATGTGTTAAATAAACAATACATTATTGTAATTATATATAAATAAATAAAATGTGAAAATATATGAAATTCTATCTTAAACCTTATTACATTGATTTTTTTAAGAGTTTAAATGGGTGCTTGAACTTGCTTTGAGATATAGATATTGTGTTGGAAATGAAAAGGTACTTGGAAATGCTTAGAACATGAACTTAAGTGGAGATTTGGTGATTGCCTAAAAAAAATATGGGAGATTTGGTGATATGAGTTTAGTCTAGGGAAGCATTTGTCTTGAGTTTTTTTTATAAGGAAAAATATATAGCGGAGTTTATGTAGGTTTCTAATTTATGTTGTTTTAGTATACATGAATTTAAAAGAAATCTAACTTCTTTCAAATTTAACTGCTTTTAGTTCAATTCTTTTGAATTTGTTTAACAACGGTTGCACAAATTGTAAAAACATTATTTTTTTTTCCAATTTAATTTAACATTACATTATTTTATATATATATATATATATATATATATATAT
>Ga0041059_1002640_pt1 | contig 13175 bp, 8 predicted proteins | sample AraColnosormetaG_FD_56232 | JGI IMG/M metagenome (GOLD analysis project Ga0041059, IMG submission 56232) | Arabidopsis roots microbial communities from North Carolina, USA - Col MF nosort | ecosystem: Host-associated > Plants > Roots > Unclassified | place: USA: North Carolina | collected 2013-09-02 | reverse complement strand
ATAATATACAGATTTGAGTATAATCATATTATAAAAACAACTATATATCTATATATATATATATATATCTTATAATCAAAATATACATTTTCAGATTCTGTTTTATTGTCAATTTCTCTGTTTTTTTCCTCTGTTTTGAAGATGTTACATTTGACTCTGTTTTCATTATTAAAAAGGTTGATTTTTTTTTGTGTTTTTTAAAGTTAAAGCATACCGACTTGAATCTAATGAGAAGTTTTTTCTTGTTGTAATGCGAAAATTATCGAAATCATTGTTGATTTAGGCACATCCTAATAATTTCTCTGTTTTTTTGCTCTGTTTTGTAGATGTTAACATTTGACTCTGCTTCTCTAACTAAAAATGGTGACTATTTGTGTGAATTTTTAATCTAATCATAAGTGTTTTGGTTTTTGAAATGTGAAAAATTAGGTTTTGTCAGTAACGAAAGCATTGTCGATTCAAGCACATCCAAATAAGGCCTTAGCAGAGAAATTGCATAGAGAAGATCCTCTTCTTTACAGAGACAATAACCACAAGCCTGAGATTGCTCTTGCTGTTACTCCTTTTCAAGCCCTTTGTGGTTTCGTAACTCTTAAGGTACACAACTTCAGATCTTTCTCTCTGGTATCTTATTACATTCGGGTTTTAAGTTTTGCTTAGATCTGATTCGATCTAAACGGTTTTGTACCTAAATTGAATCAGGAACTGAAGGAGGTTATCACTAATGTACCAGAGATCACGGAGCTTGTAGGAAGCAAAGCTGCAGATCAAATCTTCAACGTCCACGAACACGATGAAGACGAGAGAATCAAATCCGTTGTTCGATTGATCTTCACACAGTTGATGTCTGCAAGTAACAATGAGACGAAGCAAGTGGTTTCTCGGATGAAGAATCGTCTGCTCTTAGAGACCAAACACCGTGAACTGTCGGAGAAAGAGAAGTTGGTTTTGGAACTGGAGAAACAGTACACTGGTGACATAGGTGTCATCTCAGCCTTCTTCTTTAACTATGTCAAGCTTAATCCTGGAGAGGCTTTGTATTTGGACGCTAACGAGCCACACGCATATATATCCGGTGATTGTGTTGAGTGTATGGCGGCTTCAGACAACGTAGTTAGAGCTGGTCTTACTCCTAAACATCGCGATGTTCAAACGCTTTGCTCTATGCTTACCTACAAATTGGTAACTTTCTTTACACGTTAAATTTTTGGTATCTTTCTTTACACGTTAACAAACTGGTTTAGTTGGTAAACCGATTGTTTTTTCTTCTTTGTCCGGTTTATTGATAAAACGTACCGGATTTGGTTCAGGGTTACCCGGAGATTCTGAAAGGATTTCCTCTGACTCCTTACGTTACAAGGTATCTTCCTCCATTTGATGAGTTTGAAGTGGATCATTGTGATCTTCCTAGAGGAAAATCGACGGTTTTTCCGGCAGTACCAGGTCCTTCGGTTTATTTGGTTATTGAAGGAAAAGGGCAATTGCGAACCGGTTCATCTAAAGTTTTGGTAAACCGAGGAGATGTTTTGTTTGTTCCGGCTGATATTGAGATTCACGTAACTGGAGAAAGTGATGTGATGAAGCTTTACAGAGCTGGAGTCAGCAGCAGATTCTTCCAAACATTGTAGGCTAAAGTTTAAGTATATTAAATTTACTAATTACTATATACTATATATATTTATAAGCAATCATAGGGACCAATTCTCCAAAGTGTTAGGAAATGTGTTCTTTAAATCCTTGATGGCCCATTGCAAATTCAAGGAGTTGTCATTTTCCTATATTTAATTTTGATTTAAACGAACTATATATGTAAAATGATTGTAAAACCATGTTATCCTAATTTAAAATATATTTGAGATGAAATTAGGATAAAATATCTTTGATCACGTGTGTTAATTGATGAAATTTCTGAGCAGTCTTCGAGCCTCGATATATGACTAAGTCATTGTCGAGGGAAGCTTTAAGTTTACTAAGTACTAACAGATAGTTGTGATGGCTGTTTCCTCCTCCACCTAGTTAGAGGAGAAGTTGTTAATTTTCTTTCTAGTGGGGAAAACTAATTTGGATTTGGTTTTTGATAACTTAATTTGGATTTGGGCCATTTATATTAATTTATGAGGTTTATATTGGGCTTGAGACCAAAGATAGAGTTGGCCTAAAAATGTGAAGGTTTCATGCTTTTTGGTAAGTCTGCCTCATACCTAGCATTACATTTCCATCGATGCATATTCTTGAATATGTGTTGTGTAACTTGTGTTGATTGATTGGTGTACGGAGCACTTGATCTGCTGATGAGGTCATGACACACCACTCAACTAAAGGGCTCGAGTCGTAGTAGTGTTGTCACATCAAAACGGATTTATTAAACGTTTGACAAATTTAGTGAACCTAAATCTGTAGTTTAGTAAAATATTTGAAGAGGAGGTTTTCAAGTTGCAAATTTCTGCAAAAACCTCATGAGGTAAACTTATTGACAAAAGATGAAAACTTGTCTCGAGTTGTTTGGTCTCATTGATACTGTCAACAACTTAACCCATTACAGCTAATTTAACATGAGCAAAAGCATAATGAAGCATCATTCCAAATCTTTATAGGCATTTAAGAAACCAAGATCATCAGCTTATTTGTACTGGTTGTTGATTATAGCTTTGGTTACGAAATGCGAAACGATTCCAACCGGACAGAAGAGAAGGCAAAGTGAAACCGAATGCCTCGTCTCGATCTGGTTCTCTAACCCATCATTATAAACTTGCCTGCAGAGTAAACCCAAAACACGCTTTATAAGAAACATGTAGGATAATTTCAGAACCCATTGAGAAGAAGAGAAGTGTAATATACCGTGCAGCGAAAAGATCTACAACAAGAAGATGAATCCAAGCAGAAGCAAGAGTCATTTCACTTGAGAACATTTTAGCTATTCCAGACAACTGCAGATGAAAAAACTAACTTTAGAAACTGCAATGATACAAATATTGTGGATGGTTAAGGGAAAGCAAAACCTCTGGCAACATGTATTTACTAGAAAACATGTATTTGAGCGTCTCGGGTGTCCAAGAAATGTATAACAAATACACATATAATACGCCTAAGATGATATACGGTACGCTACTCTCCATACACTTCTTGGTCTGCACAAAGAAACATACTCAATTTTGATCAACTTCATTAGGTCATCAAGTTGTAAAACTTGCAACAAAATTAAACTTACAATTTCAGCTTTTGGTGCTACAACCATTAGAGTATAGAAGGGTAAAACCGCGGTAGTTCCAACCGCAAATACACTGCTTGCAATCTGAGTAGTAGTTAACCCTACAACATGAACATATAAGAGATTCTAATCACACATATAATCTTAGATCAAAGTCACAAAATGAGTGACAAAGTTTAATCTTTAAATGGTTATGAGACACAGTACATGAAGCTCGTACACCGGAGAATTTCTTGTGAACTACGGTGTAAGAATTGGACTGAACAGAGATTCTTGATCCTCCAATGAAGCTCCAACGATGATCTAATCTAATCTTTGAAGAATCAAGACAAAGTTCCGATCTTTTAGCAGAAACGTTGCGTTTCATCACCTGAATTCACCAACAAAGAAAGAAAGATTCTTCTTTTACTTCATAGAAATTCAGAAACTTTCATACAAAAACTCACAACAATCAAGAACAGAGATTCTGTAACAGTGACTCAGAAAGAATAAAGTCAACTCAAAAACCCATTAAATTCTTCAATTCTAGTCAAAAGATAAAAAGACTTTAAGGTTATCCATAACTATAGTTTAACTCAACACAGAATCTAATCCAACAACTGTACATATATGTATAGTGAAATTAAAGAAGAAGAAGATACCGAGAGAGATGAAGACAAAGGCTGAGAAATGAAAGAAGAAAAACCCATCTCTGATTCAAATCTTCACCACTAATTGCCAAAAATTGATCTTTCATCACCTTCTTCAACAAACTCTCTGCATATATATAATGGGAATGGTTGCGAGATTTCCACTGGATAAAAAAAAACGAAAGTGGAAGGGAAAAAAGTTGTCTTTCACTCTTTCTTTGCTCAGTGTCGACAATTATATACAACACTTTTTGCTCATCCTTCCATCTTTATAAAGTTTTCATCTTTTTTACTTCAATATTTGTTTAAACTTTGAATTCCGGTTTAGTTTATTATAATTATTTGGATTTTGTTTGTTTATTTAATTAACTTCTAATTTAATATGGATCAATTAGTAGATTTAAGTAACATTTTTGGTTTACTTCAATCAATGATATATTTTTACTATTACCATATAAGTTTTTATTAAACCAATTATACATAAAAAAAAAAGTTCAATACAATTCAATATAAAATTTTGAATATATTGATAAAAAGTTAAATATATATATTTTATTTTTGTGTGAAAAAAGTTATATGTGTATGTTAATGGAGATTTAAGTGAATTTAGGTGGACAAGACACAAGTCTAGTTTCAGGAAAGAAAAAGACAATGGTTAGTGTTTCCCCCCATTAATTCGGTTGTTTACTTTTATTACATTTATATATTTTTAGTTTTATATTCACAACCTGGTTATTGCATTAAGAATTGACTGAAAAAAAGATTTAAAAAATACGTTAGGACAAGAAAAAGATAGACATGTGGCTAATACTCATTGTTGGAGAAATTGGATGGAGTAGGAAGATAACTTGGGTGGGCTATTTGGTATGATAACTTATTTGCTTTGGTATTAATGGGCCTTTTGACCCACCCACTTTGTTTTTTTGCTTTATCACTCCCACCTAATTTGTTTATTTAACAAAAAAACAACACATGAAAACAAAAACAAATTGTGAAAAAAAGAAAAAAAAGACAAATCTTTGGTATCTCCTATCTTTCAATCTTTCTGTGGTATTTGAGCATTTCGATGTTTTCGATGGTGACCAAAACCTTTTGGTAAACAATATGTATAATTCTTGAGATTAAATGGTACAAAAATTATTAAAAAGGGGTAAAAATCGTTTAAAATATTTCAAAACTTTACACTATATCAGTAACTAATTAGGAAAAAATTAAAAAAAAAAATGAAAGAAAATTTTGAGTTTTTACGACCCACACATAGCTTATCCTATTTCGAAAGTACCTAAACAAACGACTCCAAAATATCTTTATGTGAATTTGGGTCAAGTCCCTTTGATTGAGGAAATATATGATCCACAAGATCCTTGAATATACTTGGTAAAAATGAATATTCGAGACTCTTATCCAGAATCCTATCCTAAACAAGGCACGTCCACTTATGTATCCATCACTAGATTTCAAGTGGGTCATCTTTTGCTTCAAGATATTGTTACTCTAAACCTCTCAAGCTCGTTAATCATGTGACAAGAATTGAATGTGAAACTAATTTTCTTAATGATTTCTTTAGCGACTCATGGTTCTTAAACTTGTAAATTTCATATTTGTAGCCGCATTGTCCTATTTTCTTTTTGTTGATATGCATATCAAATTGAAAGACTTATAGAACATTACATATTTATTTCATCAGACAGTTGAGAATCCGATAGAATATGTCTCGCAAACCGGAAAACAAACGTTAAGTCCGGAAATTAAAACCCAAGAAAGAAGAAAAAAGCAGAAAAACAAGGGATAAAATCAAAGATGGGGGATAAAGTTTTGAGGTTTACACAAAAGCAAAGGGAAATTAACCGGTGAAGCTTGGTGGCTTGTAGGCAATGAAACTGATGCACTGGACTTGACGGGTGTTGTCGAATCCGATGATCCTAATGAAGGCATTGGGGTACTCCTTCTTGCACTCTTCCACTTCCTTCAACACTTGAGCGGAGTCGGTGCAACCGAACAAGGGAAGCTTCCACATTGTCCAGTACCGTCCATCATAGTATCCGGGTGAGTTACCGTGCTCACGGTACACAAATCCGTGCTATACAAACCACATGTTACAAACCACTCAGATAACATTTTGAACATGTTTATATAAATCAAGATCCTAATATATTAAACCAAATTTTCCTAAGATCTAGCTAGTTTATATAGATGTTTAAATTTTGTTTAATTACCTCCAACTCGAATTCAACACAAGGAATCCACTTGTTGCGGATAAGGTAGTCAACTTCCTTAGCCAATTCGGAATCGGTAAGGTCAGGAAGGTAAGAGAGAGTCTCAAACTTCTTCTTTCCAATCGGAGGCCACACCTATTTTTTCGATTTTTCCAATGATATTAGTTTATGTAGATTCGAAGAAAGAACCGAAAAAAATCATATGGAATAATAAAAAAGTGAAAGAAGAAATATAAATGACCTGCATGCAGTTAACTCTTCCGCCGTTGCTTGTGATGGAAGTAATGTCGTTGTTAGCCTTGCGGGTGGCTGGGAAGGCAGCGGAGGACTTAAGTCCGTTGAAAGGAGCGACCATAGTGGCCTGAGCCGGAGAGGCAACCATAGTAGCGGAAGAGAGCATAGAGGAAGCCATTGTTCTTCTTTACTCTTTGTGTGACTGAGGTTTGGTCTAGTGCTTTGGTCATCTATATATAATGATAACAACAATGAGAACAAGCTTTGGAGTGATCGGAGGGTCTAGGATACATGAGATTCAAGTGGACTAGGATCTACACCGTTGGATTTTGAGTGTGGATATGTGTGAGGTTAATTTTACTTGGTAACGGCCACAAAGGCCTAAGGAGAGGTGTTGAGACCCTTATCGGCTTGAACCGCTGGAATAATGCCACGTGGAAGATAATTCCATGAATCTTATCGTTATCTATGAGTGAAATTGTGTGATGGTGGAGTGGTGCTTGCTCATTTTACTTGCCTGGTGGACTTGGCCCTTTCCTTATGGGGAATTTATATTTTACTTACTATAGAGCTTTCATACCTTTTTTTTACCTTGGATTTAGTTAATATATAATGGTATGATTCATGAATAAAAATGGGAAATTTTTGAATTTGTACTGCTAAATGCATAAGATTAGGTGAAACTGTGGAATATATATTTTTTTCATTTAAAAGCAAAATTTGCCTTTTACTAGAATTATAAATATAGAAAAATATATAACATTCAAATAAAAATGAAAATAAGAACTTTCAAAAAACAGAACTATGTTTAATGTGTAAAGATTAGTCGCACATCAAGTCATCTGTTACAATATGTTACAACAAGTCATAAGCCCAACAAAGTTAGCACGTCTAAATAAACTAAAGAGTCCACGAAAATATTACAAATCATAAGCCCAACAAAGTTATTGATCAAAAAAAAAAAACGCCCAACAAAGCTAAACAAAGTCCAAAAAAAACTTCTCAAGTCTCCATCTTCCTTTATGAACATTGAAAACTATACACAAAACAAGTCAGATAAATCTCTTTCTGGGCCTGTCTTCCCAACCTCCTACATCACTTCCCTATCGGATTGAATGTTTTACTTGTACCTTTTCCGTTGCAATGATATTGATAGTATGTTTGTGAAAACTAATAGGGTTAACAATCGAAGTCATGGAATATGGATTTGGTCCAAGATTTTCCGAGAGCTTTCTAGTAGAAAGCCCATCACCAGAAATTTACTAGTAAAATAAATCACCAATTAGGTTTCTTATTATGTGCCAAATTCAATATAATTATAGAGGATATTTCAAATGAAAACGTATGAATGTTATTAGTAAATGGTCAGGTAAGACATTAAAAAAATCCTACGTCAGATATTCAACTTTAAAAATTCGATCAGTGTGGAATTGTACAAAAATTTGGGATCTACTATATATATATAATGCTTTACAACACTTGGATTTTTTTTTGGAGGCTGGAATTTTTAATCTACATATTTGTTTTGGCCATGCACCAACTCATTGTTTAGTGTAATACTTTGATTTTGTCAAATATATGTGTTCGTGTATATTTGTATAAGAATTTCTTTGACCATATACACACACACATATATATATATATATATATATTATATATCATGCACTTTTAATTGAAAAAATAATATATATATATATAGTGCATTTTTTCTAACAACCATATATGTTGCGATTGATCTGCAAAAATACTGCTAGAGTAATGAAAAATATAATCTATTGCTGAAATTATCTCAGATGTTAAGATTTTCTTAAAGTAAATTCTTTCAAATTTTAGCTAAAAGTCTTGTAATAACTAAAGAATAATACACAATCTCGACCACGGAAAAAAAACACATAATAAATTTGAATTCTGACAGTGAACTCTACTTTTGAATTCTAATTATAGAGTGAAGAATCTTGATAGATGAAAGCCATAAACATGTTTGTCGAAACTAGAAAGTACCCACATATCATAATAAGATGTTTCTAATTCCACTTTGAGACTCAGTCAAACAGTTAATATCTTGGACAATAAGAATTTGTTGACCAATAATCCTATATTACAAGAAGCCTTCTATTATTTTAATCAAAACATTGAAGCTCAAGCTCCTCGTAAGGTAAAGAGCCCACAAAATTCCGAAAACCATGGAAAACGCGAGTCCCTGGGTTTGCATTATATTTTCTATATTTGTTTTTCTTTTCTCCTAAAATTATGGAAGTGATTGGAAGATACAAGAGGTTTTGTCCAAACAATTTAAACTCGACGACTAAAAACGTAGGATGACGCGATACACACGCGCGGCCATATGCATGCAAACCCCTATATTTCTTTTTAAAGTTTTTGGCTCTTTCCACATTTTTAAAAATAAAAATATTTTTGGACATTTTTGCATGGCATCTTCACCTATCTCTCCTCCATTTGTCTTTCTTTTTTCAGTTCAGTGTATCATCAACAAGAGTTCACAAACTTTTATTTTTTACACATTCATGGCTTGTTTCTAGTTCTAGATTTGGATTTTTCTAGCTTCACTTTTGATAGAATTCGGGGGAAATAGAAATTGTTAAACCAAAAGGAAGAGTTAACGTTCGATTCTGTATCAGATAAATCTCTATAAAGGATTATATCATTGTATTATTCCAGCTAGCACATATCCATTTTCGTATTTGTCAATTAAGAGAATTTGTATTTATTTGTTTATTATAAGACGACAATAAGAAAGACGACAAAAAATTTTATTCGTATGCTTATATTTTGTATGCATCTATTTTTCTACCTCTTACCTATGCATTTTTATTTTAATGAATTATCATATCTGTTTGTCAATCACTTCTATAGCAATATGATAATTTGGTTGAAACTGTATTTATCCATACGTCTATCTAAACATGTATATATACCATTTGAATTTTTCAAAAACATAATATATATACATATAGGAATTAGGTTATTGACTTATTGTTTATCTTACAATATGTTAAGTTATTTGATATAGAAAATTATTGTACAACTTTATACAGGTCTTCTAAATTACCTGAAACGACAACAAATTTATTTCATACTAGTATATATCATATAGCATATATAGCTTTCACATTCGTCTGTAACTGGTCTTTCAGAAAAATTGACTCTATAGAGTCTACTAGCTATAGTTATGATTGTTCGCATGATTATATTATTAGTTAAAGTGGAGACAATCGTATTAATCGTGTGATAGCCGGCAGAAGAAAAAATAAATCGTTTTATCCGTTAAAATTATATATATTTTGTTTTACTGTATTTTTCTAGTTTTTAACTAAGTTTTATCTTTATATAAATAATTATAAATGTTTATATAATGTTTGATATACTTAAATAAATATTTTATCTAAACTTTGTTTGCGATTTGACATTTTTAACATTTTTGATAGATATTTATATATTTTCTATAATTTTAATTTTTAACTGTTTCTAAACCTTAATAATAATTAATAGATTGTGTGTGCGTTTTTTTCTTTATTTTATTAAAGAAGTAATAGAAATAATTCAAACATCACCATTCAATGATGGGTGTTTCAATGGAAGAAACTACCAAATCTAACCAATAAACGTTGGCATCTATTCACCTAAAAGTAAAAATTGTAGAGCCTATATTAGTCAAAGTGATCCATGCAGATAATTTATTAGTAGGTCTTTCGATATTAATGTTGATATATACTAGAGCCTATAGAAGTCAAAGTGATTCCATTAAGATAATTTATTAAGTAGGTATTTGGATATTAATATTAATTATCAGAATTATGTATGGAGCTACATAATGTGTAACCGCTCAGAAAACGCGGCGATTCGACCAAACTCTGTTACCACAATGTCTCCGCCACGCGATCACACTTTTGCGCTTGCATGCGAACGTTGAAATTCGAACCTCTCATCTCTCTATTTACCATTTTACCCTCTAGTAATTTCGTTTTCAAAATTTACTATCTCCAAATATTTTGGCAGTCCATTATTAATTGCCGAACATTAAACTGCGGTCTAGACAAAAACAAACGGCGGTCAGATATAAACAACTAACCAAAAAAATAAAATACTTGACTGGTTTTGGACATTTTCGTCGATGATGATCACGCGCTACGAATGAGAGCCAAAGACAAAGCTCAACGGGCTTCCATATATATTTCATATTTATTAGTAACTATTTTCCCCAAAAAAAAAAATATATATTATTAGTAACTACAAACAAACAAACAAAATGTATAAACCATGAAAATTAAAGATTTTAAAATTTTATAACTATACAAATAGTATGAGAAGCTTTGTTTATTTTTATAAACACATAATAACAGTTTGAAAAAATTACTTACCTAAATAAAGGTAATATTCTCGTAATTTACTAAAATAATTCATACAAAATATAAAAACAATTACAAAACTCTTCTTTTTTGGGCTCTTTACATCTTATTTATACTTTGAAAATTACGATATCCATTTAGAGAAAAATATAACATGCACGTCACAAATTTATTTATTTTTTGAAAAAAATTACACACAAAGAAAACGACAACTTCGTTCCTTGTTAATTGTTATGATCTCTCCGACCAAACCCAAGCAGCTTCTCCCTCTTAAATACCTCTTCCTTCTTCTAAGATCTCTGGACCATTCTGTACTTTCCCTCAAACCCAAAACACATTTTGTTTTTTGTTTCCCATCTAAAATGCGTATGAGTTGTAACGGATGTCGAGTTCTACGAAAAGGCTGCAGTGAAAACTGTAGCATAAGACCTTGTCTTCAATGGATCAAATCCGCTGAATCTCAAGCCAACGCCACCGTCTTCCTCGCCAAGTTTTATGGCCGTGCGGGGCTCATGAACCTCCTCAACACCGGTCCTGACCACCTCCGTCCTGGTATTCAAACTTCCCATGCATGTTATGTTTTTTGTTTGTTATGGTTAATTGCGAAGTTCTGGACGGAATCTCTCATACATCTTTTTAGGAAACGTAGGATCCTGTTTATTTTTCTAACATGCATCTAATAATTTGGTAATTTTGTTTGTTTTTGCAGCGATATTTAGATCATTGTTGTACGAAGCATGCGGGAGGATTGTGAATCCGATATACGGATCCGTGGGGTTATTGTGGTCAGGAAACTGGCATCTTTGTCAAGCGGCCGTTGAGGCAGTAATGAGAGGCTCACCCGTGACTCCGATCGCATGCGACGCAGCGGTTACTGGTCAAGCACCTCCTTTTAACAACAAGCTTTGCGACATAAGACACGTGTCAAGCAGGGACGAGAACGTTAAGAGACGGAGCCGTGGTGCATGCAAGGAAGAGAGAAACGTGAGGTCTTTGAGTCATGAGTCGTCACTGAGTCACGAGTCACCGGTGTCTTCTGAGGAGACGACGACGGAGGAACCAAAGACTTGGATCGGGCTTGAGCTGACTTTGGGGTTGGAGCCTTTAGCACGTGGAAATCACGTGGTGGTACCGATGAAGAAAAGAAAGTTAGAGAGGTGTGGCACGTCTGAGGATGAGGACACGTGTAAGATTGAGCTTGGACTGGTGTGCAGTGAGTGAATGGTTCTTTTTTTGTGGCTGGTCTTAATTACAAGTTTTGGTGTTGAGTTTTAGGTGTACAAATAGAGATTAACGAATCTCTCTTTTTTCTCTTTTTGAGTTTTATGTTTTGTTTTGTTTTCTTTTGCATGTTCGGTGTTCTTCATAAATATGTATGATGAATGATAAAGAGGTCTTAACTTAACAAATCTTGGTTCGGATCGACATAACAAACATTTCTTCTTTCCATTCTAAATTCTTGATTTTACTCATGTACTTAAACAAACGATGCAATTGATGTAAACACGTTTATCCCAATAAATTTTGTATTTTATTTATATAAAAAAAAACTTAACAAATCTTCTATTTCAGAAATATCTGGGGTTAGATTACAAAGAATCTAAGTTGCTTAATGATGAAATCTCCATATGATGATTAGTCATTCATTTATAAATATTTTGTCTCAAAAAGCCCTTTTGTATGTGAACCGTGTTACCAAATGACTCAGCAGCTAACATGCATGTGTGTTAGATTTTTGTTCTCGAAGGATATGTGTAGGAACTTAATTAGCTAGAGAAAACGAAAAGGATGAATTATTTTAACTAATTGGGTCGAAATGTGTATTCAGCAGAAAACATAGCCCAACTCTTTCGGACTTGAATCCTGTTTTGTCCATCTATCTTCCCCCCCTATACACTCAATTCTCATACTATCAGATATGCTAAAATAATTAATGCAGTTTCTAGCCTACAGATATTTTGGGCTGTTGTGACTTACTTTTTGATAAATAAGAAGATACTTTTGTTTCCATAAATTTTGATTTCAGAAACTAAAAGTATTATAAGCCAAAAAAATCAATAATATATGTAAAATTATTTGTATGGTGAGTCTGTTTTAATTGTAAAGCTATTCAGTAAAATGCAGTTTGCCAAAGTTAAATCATTAATTAATATATATTTTTTCGGTTAACGGATAAAATATATATTAAACTGCATTTTATACTTTTGTTTTTCCGTTAATTGCCAAAGTATAAAAATCATTCAAACTTTTGTTTTTCCGTTAAATCTAGAGAAACTAATTAATATATATTTTTTCGGCAAAATGATCGATTTGTCTCTTTCTTCTTTCAATATTAAAAATGAAGATGATGTAGAGAGAAAGTGTAGAAGTAGAACCAACATTTATCAATACAGAATGATTTTTTTGGTTAAAGGATATCAATACAGAATATAATACGTTCATATACGGTGAACGTCCATGCATATTTTACGATTATTAATTCATATTTCTAATTTGATGGTACTTTTTTTTTTTTTTTTTT
>Ga0041059_1002639_pt1 | contig 13181 bp, 10 predicted proteins | sample AraColnosormetaG_FD_56232 | JGI IMG/M metagenome (GOLD analysis project Ga0041059, IMG submission 56232) | Arabidopsis roots microbial communities from North Carolina, USA - Col MF nosort | ecosystem: Host-associated > Plants > Roots > Unclassified | place: USA: North Carolina | collected... | reverse complement strand
AAAAAAAAAAAAAAAAAAAAGAGAGAAAAAAGAAAAGAGGAGATTGTAAGTAATTTGGTTTATTAGGCTTCTTTTGGTAGAGAGATTTAGTTTGAGCAAAAAAAAGATTATTCTACTGCAAGTATTTTGCGGTGCTCTTCTTCTCCATATTTCTTCTCTGCCTTCTTTTCAATTTTAGTCAAGATCATAAAGTTTGAAAAATATTGAAACGAAGTCAAACTTGCAACACTTGCCATGTAGTCATATAATTACAAAAATTAGTTACAAATCACATTTGTCAATACTCTTCCAAAAATTTAGTATTCTCTTATAATTTGTAAAACATTGGGAAAAATGAGAGAGAAGAAAAGGTGGTGAGAGAAATTCCAACGGCGGGAAATCTTTGAAGTTAGCAGTTTTGTCGGAAGATGTCTCATTCGTTTGCTGGCTTCATGATCTCTCTGTTACTTATTTCCTAAATTTGTCATATCTTGGACAACCTCCTGAGAGAAGTTCTTTCTCATCATTCTTTCCACCCCAAATTCTCTTCTTCGACTGGTTCCTCTTCTTTTTGTAAGGTTTTTCTCTTCTCTTTTTTTTTTTGTTTGTTTGAACATTTTAGAGCATCAGGGGCTTGAAGCTTAAAATTTCCCATGTTTCTCGCATGTAACGTAAGATTAAGGATTTAAAGATGCACGAGAATAACCTCAATGTTTTTGGCTTAAGATAGTAATTTCTTCTCAGGTAAATGATGACATTGCTCTTTGATAGGATTTCTCATTTGAGATATTGTTTTTCTTCATGAGAGAGGCATTTTTCCAAGAATGAAGGAAGACGAGCGAACCGAAAAGGCTATCCGGAGTTTATTGAAGCTTCCTGAGAACCGGAGATGCATCAATTGCAATAGTCTGGTTGGTACAACATTTTTAGCTGATCATACGTACATTCATTTGTTGGAGCCAATGATCCATCTGAATAGCTCATTGTTGTCTAACATGTGAATCTTTGCAGGGTCCACAATATGTATGCTCAACTTTCTGGACTTTTGTCTGCGTTAACTGCAGCGGAATCCAGTAAGTCTTTTCCTCTTCTCCTTTCATTTTTCTTCTTTTGATTTCTCTATCAATCCAAGGAAAAACTCTGGTACTTGCAAGTGTTGGTCCAAATTACATATCATGCATGTGTTTCTTTTTGTATATATTTGCAGCCGAGAATTCACACATCGTGTTAAATCTGTATCAATGGCCAAGTTCACAGCAGACGAAGTTAGTGCACTTCGCGCAGGAGGAAACGAGGTTTGATATTGAGCTTCTCATTTTGTCTCAATCATCCATCTTCTAGTACTGTAAACTTTCATTGTGTTCTCTGCAGCGAGCCAGACAAATTTATTTTAAAGAATGGGATGCTCACCGTGATGGTTACCCCGATCGCAGGTTCTTGGACATTTATTAATCTCAGCCAAGTTAACACTAGGAGTAGCAAAATTTTTATATGTTGACCTCAGTTTTCTTTCTTTTTGTTCAGTAATATTTTCAAGCTCCGAGATTTCATCAGGAGTGTTTATGTGGACAAAAGATACAGTAGCAGTGACAAGATCTCACAGCAGAAATCGGTAAACTGCTTTTCTTACTTGCTTCATTACATTTACCTTTTTCTTGATTCAGCTTAATTAGCCAAACCTGAAGCTAAGTGTTGCAACTCATTTTGGGACAACATTATATGTTACAATGTTTAGGATGTCACAGAAGATTACAGGGAAAGTAAGAAGACCAGTGCACATGTTCTCGGATCTAGAAGTTTACACTCTGTGGATAAATCTGACATCGAAAGATCTAGTGCTGCTGGGAGGAGTGGAAGTGAATCTCTAAGGTTTTATTTTGATGACAAGAACCATAAACAACAACATGTTACGCATAATCCAAGGTCTAGAGGTTTACCAAAGAGTCCTATTCGCTTTGAGATAGTCGATGATAGGTTTAGAGACGATGGGAGTGTTAAGAGATATGATGCACGTAAAGATTCAAGAGGAAGCTCCAAATCACTTGACCTCTCAAGTAACAAAGACATGCCAAGCTTTCCCATTGTACGCCATACCAGCGAACTCAATATTGTAAAAGTTGAGAAAAAGAAGGATCCAGTGAATAATCAGGTAATCTACAGTTATATCTATTGCATTTTGTTTTATGCATTTTGTCTAGAGTTAATATGTGAACAAGTTGCATTTTGCAGATGACTGCATCATCTGAGAAAATGGAAATTCCTAGAAGTTTAATTGATGATGTACCAGTTTCAGAACTATCTGATGAAGGCATTATTAAGAATTCAAGTGAAATTCCTGCATCTCTAAAGACCACTGAGGAGCCAGCTCCTAATTCTTTGGAAGCTTTGTTGTTTGGATCCTCTGTTCCTTCTGTTGTCCCTGGAACAAACAACTATGAACTATGGAACACAAGTGATATTTCCTCTACTGAAAACTATACCGCAGTTAACCTCGGGACCCAGACAATGCCAGGAATACCAGACAGTGTTACCTCTTTTGCCACATCACCAACAACTGCACATGCTCATTCCGGTTCTTCAGGTCCAGTGGTACCTGTTGCTCCTGATAACTTAAATACAAAAGAGACGGCTACACTTGCAAATAACCAGGTTGGTCTCTGTAGCAGTTTTTAAACACACATTTACAAATATTTTCTTGAATTCAGGAGTTTAAGCTGCATCAACTGTTAGTAACAGTAGATGTAACCGGATCATTTACAGACTTTGAAAAAGAAGAAAAGACTATAGTTTCAATAAAACTTGTTCTCTTCATGTGCTAACCCTTTGCAAACACATGTGGCATCTACATATATCATCTAAGGGACCATCAGATTTCTCTATGGAACAGACAACACTGGCTATCACAGATTATGCTCATGGAGTTGGATCTGAGCATCATCAAGATGATGAGACACAATCTAGCATAAGAAAGGCGCTTCCTGAGGTAACGAACCCTTCTCTTATAACAGAAATTTGGATACTCTTTTGGGAATCTCTGATCATAAGAATCTAACCATTGGCAGGACCTTTTCACTGGAGGCTTCTCATTTGCCCCTCAGCAAGTTCATGGTCAACATCATGGCATGGGATATGGCATGCAATATTATCAATATCCTGTGGTATATGTTCCATTGACATAATTATTACAGCATCTGGTTTTATGCTGATATATGTCCTTTTTCTTAGCAGGCTATGGGAGCCTTAACATATACAGCAAAAGCAGCAAATCCCTTTGATCTTAGCTATGATGATACAGCTCCAAACCAAACACCACAAGTATGAATCCTAGAGTTAATTTCCTGATAGTATATATGATGAAAATGAATATATATATATACTCAGTTCCTTTCTCTTTTCTATGTCTTTTACAGTTTCCTACTATGGCATATGTGCAAGGAGGAGGCTTACCTCACGTGTCATCTCCAATAGGGTATTCAGATTCTTCAAGTCCAGCTGCAGATTCCATTGGACTGATGACCTCTCAGTCACCTTTTCATGCAACCGCTTTATCCCCAAACTCTCCAGCTCTTGCATCCCATCTTTCCCCTGGTGAGACGAAATTTATGTAAAAAGACTGTTTTCAGTGGTTGGAGTTTATATTCTAAGAGTTGAAATCTGGTGAACAGGTGCACTAATGGGGCAGCAATCACAGGTGAATATGTCCCCATCATTCAGGTACATACATACTCTGACTCTTCTTAATTAGTGTTCACTGAATGGTTCTTGACTCTAAATTGATTTTGGTGTGCAAAGGCAAGAGTATAGTGGTCTTGGTACAGAAGGAAATACGTTCAACGGAGTACATACATTTCATCAAGCAAACAATGGATATCCTTCTGCAAACCCAAATGCTTATGTATCCAGAGGAAATCCCTTTGAATGAGAAACAGCTTAATGCAGAAGTTTTCTGATTACGGAAATGGGATGAGATTTCGTATAATCCTTCTAAAACATGACTTGCTTGACGATGAAACAGAGGTTTCAATCATCTACTATTTGCTAATTGATCAAATGAACATTGATGTGGAAAGATATTACTTTGTAATAAAAAGATTATAGAACTTATGTAATTTATCTACAGAGCTTGTTCTATTGGCCATTTGACAATCAGATTTTAGTGTGCATGTGTTAAGTGTATTGTAAGTTGTAAACAACAAAACAAATATTTCTTACAAAGTTATAATTAACTACGCAAACTAGTATCACAATTTCAATTAATATATATTTTAAAAGTTCATATCATTCTTATACTTATTAAATATACAATTTGCGCATAAACTTAAAGATATTTAATGGCGTTTTAACAAGAAAATAAAATTGAATAAATTTTGTATATTTTTGACATAACAATACCAAAAAAATTCTAGCATTCGATTGAACCAAACTTGACGTGTGAATGAGTCTGGTTTACTACAGTCAAATTGATAACTCTTTTTTTTCTAAGTTCCAACTCTTCAACGTTTTTTATTCATGTACCCTTGCATTTTGTTGAAATTTTGCAATGTGAATTTTCTGTCTTCTCTTACGGACAACAAAATTTTAGTTTTTATCAGTCGTCTGAATCCTGTGACAGACACCGACGCCGTTAACCGTCGTCGCTGTCGCTGTGTCTCTCTTTCTCACTCTGTTCCATAGATCTGAGCTTCTATCAATATTCTCGGATCGCTATCAGTCAAATCTTAAGAATTTCGTCGCTTTAGCTCAATTCGGGTACGTGTTTCAATTTTCTCGATAGACCCTTTTGAGATTCTTGCCTTTTTTGTTTTTTCTCCTTTAGATCAGATTTCGGTTTCCTGATTTATTAGTTTATTACCATTGATGAAGTTTTCTAGATTCGTCTCCTTTGTTTATGGTCTTGATAGGGTCTTTATGTTCTGAAGGAATAAAAAATCTTGTCTTTGGATGGATAATTATTGTCTTCAATTGTATTTGTTGTTTCTAAGAAGAAGTTGTGTAGTTACTGCCACCAAGTCTGTGTGATTGATCGGATCATTGTTAGTGTGTCAGTGTTTTTATCTTCAATTTCTTTAATTGTGGCATTTGCTGATTGATTACTTGAATTTGTTGATTTTCGCAAGACTTTAGATTGTGGAGGAAGTTTTAGGATTTGATCTCCATCTCGTATCCAAGCATGGTTGCTCCTGTGCCTCCAGGGGCACCTAGACCCAACAGCCAGCAAAATTCCGGGCCACCTAATTTCTACCCGGGTTCACAAGGGAACTCAAATGCTTTAGCCGACAATATGCAGAACTTGAGCTTGAATCGACCACCTCCGATGATGCCTGGCTCAGGTCCTAGACCACCTCCTCCTTTTGGTCAGTCACCACAGCCTTTCCCTCAGCAATCCCCTTCTTATGGAGCTCCGCAACGTGGGCCTTCACCCATGTCCCGGCCTGGACCTCCAGCTGGCATGGCGAGACCAGGTGGTCCGCCTCCTGTATCACAACCAGCTGGGTTTCAGTCAAATGTACCCTTGAACAGACCCACTGGTCCACCTTCTCGTCAGCCATCATTTGGGTCTAGACCTTCAATGCCTGGAGGACCAGTGGCGCAGCCTGCCGCCTCTTCTAGTGGTTTTCCAGCTTTTGGTCCATCAGGTAGTGTAGCTGCAGGTCCTCCTCCAGGATCTCGCCCAATGGCATTTGGTTCACCTCCACCTGTCGGATCTGGCATGTCTATGCCTCCCTCAGGCATGATTGGTGGTCCAGTCAGTAATGGGCATCAAATGGTTGGTTCAGGGGGATTTCCGAGGGGAACCCAGTTCCCCGGTGCTGCTGTTACAACTCCACAGGCACCCTATGTGCGGCCTCCTTCAGCACCTTACGCTCGGACTCCTCCGCAGCCACTAGGTTCACATTCTCTTTCCGGAAATCCACCATTAACTCCGTTTACTGCTCCTTCAATGCCCCCACCAGCAACCTTTCCTGGAGCCCCTCATGGCAGGCCAGCGGTATCAGGCTTGCCTTATGGTCCACCATCAGCGCAGGTATGTCGAGATACGGTTATGGTATATATTCTTGCTATGTAACTTTTGTGAATCCTATGTATGGAATGATGAAAACATGTAGATGTGTATTTTTATTCATTCAGCAGATAGGACCATACTAGTTGACCGATCTTTGGAATATTTTGACCGTGAAAGATTTGAACTGGCATTGGCAGGATTCTTTTATCTGATTAATTAAGCAACAATTAATGTAGCGCTTTAGCTTGTGGCTCCCTTTTTTATTGTTAAGCAAAATCTTTTCACTTGATGTATTTCCTTTGTGTGGCAGATTCTGATGGTCTTCAAATTTGAATGTTAGTAGGTTGCCCCACCTCTAGGCTTTCCTGGTCAAATGCAACCACCAAGATATGGGATGGGTCCTTTGCCAAATCAGTCGATGACCAACATACCCACTGCCATGGGCCAACCTGGTGCCACTGTTCCTGGACCCTCAAGAATTGATCCTAATCAAATCCCAAGGCCAGGTTCAAGCTCCAGCCCAACTGTATTTGAAACTCGCCAGAGTAATCAGGCTAATCCTCCCCCGGTATGTATACATGATCAGATTTCAATTCGGACATTAGTCTGAGATGCCATATCTTTTGTTTGGGGGTTTTGTCGAACTGCTATATCCTTTCCTGATTTTCTCTTCTATTTTTTCAAGCCTGCTACTAGTGATTATGTTGTTCGAGACACCGGAAATTGTAGTCCCCGTTACATGAGGTGTACCATCAATCAGGTAGCAATGAAGCATGAATTATTCTATAGTCGGATGTGTTTCCGTTCAATATTTTCTCATTGTATTCCTTGATTCTTAGGAACTTGATACCTTTTTCCCTTTTTCGTAATAGATCCCATGTACAGTTGATCTTCTATCTACATCTGGAATGCAACTGGCGTTGATGGTCCAACCGCTGGCGCTTTCTCATCCATCTGAAGAGCCTATACAAGTAAGCCTTGTCTGACAAAACAAAGCATGTGGGCATTCGGTTTCTATGCTATTCCTATTAGTATTTGCATTTACCATTTGGTCTTATTGATCGCATAAACGAGTATCTTTGACTTACACGTTTTCATTTACATCTTACTATACTATGGTGCAGGTTGTGGACTTTGGTGAGGGTGGGCCTGTTCGATGTTCACGCTGTAAGGGTTACATAAATCCTTTCATGAAGTTCATTGACCAAGGAAGGAAGTTCATCTGTAATTTCTGTGGTAAATGTTACTGTTTTCAGTTATGCAAGCTACAAAATCTGAAGTTATAGCTATGTAACTGCAATAGTATGTATCAAGTTATGAAATAATTGAATATTCCAAGCTAGAAGCGTACACTAACATTTTTGTGCTTAACCTTCCCGTATTTAAAGATTTCTTCTGTCAATCTGGATTTCACCTAATTGTGGAAGGTGGTGATATGATTTTGTTTAAGAGAGATGCTTATATATTGTTATTGTTGTATTCTCTTGGGAGTTCGTTGATGTGGGAAGCTTTGTGATCCATTTCCTCATCAACTTTCTTTTGCACAGGATACACTGATGAGACTCCCCGTGACTATCACTGTAATCTGGGTCCAGATGGTAGACGTAGGGATGTTGATGAAAGACCTGAGCTGTGTAGGGGAACCGTTGAGTTTGTTGCTACAAAAGAATACATGGTTAGTTTGTGAGACTTTCTGCTTATAAATGTAAAATTCTTTTGTTTTGTTGCTACATAAGATGCCAATTTATTTTATGTGGTCTGGAATCTACCATTGTATTTGACAAGTGTTCTGTCCTCTGATTTTGTGTTTTCCCGAAAATTTTAACCTATTACTACTGTGGTCAACGGTTTCTCTATACATACTGTACTGTTGATCTATTGAACTACCACCTAGATTACCTTTCTAGCTAAGATATTAATATTAACGTCGTTTTGGGAGAAGTTGATGATCAGACATGTCGGGAATGGATGGAAATTTAAGTCATTATCTTTTCTGGTAGGTACGGGATCCAATGCCAGCAGTATATTTTTTCCTCATTGATGTCTCAATGAATGCGATACAAACAGGTGCTACTGCCGCTGCTTGCAATGCAATCCAGCAAGTACTTTCAGACCTTCCTGTAAGTTTTTTCGCCATTTCCAACTTTCCAAAACATTCAGTTATATCCACCCTGTTCTGAATATCTATTTGGTTTACACGTGTCTGAAGACTTTTTTACTATTTTGGTGGTATTTGAAATTAAGTAACAGTCCCTGTCCAAACCTTTTGAGGTTTTTAGTGATAGTTTAAATTTGCTTGTTACATGCATCACCCCTTTGCATACTAAGGTGTTCATATCTGAATAATTTAGAGAGTAGCTTCTGCTGCATATCTCTTAGCGTGTGTACCTTGTCCTTATCTTTAGTGAGACTGTGAACTTTTGTTATGGTATGGTTATGTTACCAATGGCTTTATAATTCTTATTTTGTATCGCCATTAGACAATTAATTTTTTTTCTGTATTCGTTTTCAGGAAGGTCCTAGGACATTTGTTGGGATTGCTACATTTGACTCAACAATCCACTTCTATAATTTGAAACGTGCACTGCAGCAGGTGATTTGTTTGCACTAGTTTTTTTTCTTCTTTTGTAATTGTTGGATGGAAAAAATAAAAAACGAGATCTACAAGATGTTTGATGCTCATTGTGCAGCCATTGATGCTCATTGTCCCTGATGTACAAGATGTCTATACACCTTTAGAAACAGATGTTGTAGTTCAGCTATCTGAGGTCAGTTCTGGGTCATTTGTTTTCTATTTGGGTACTTCCTGATTAGTTTTTCCCTTGTTTGTCAATGTGTCGTATAAGCTGGCTACTATTATTAAGATTGGTTATCGTAATTTCTTTCTCATACTTTTTGTATTTATTTTATATTGATGGGAGTTCAGTGCCGTCAACACCTAGAGCTTTTGCTGGATAGTATCCCAACGATGTTTCAGGAAAGTAAAATTCCTGAATCTGCTTTTGGTGCAGCAGTTAAGGTACGGAATTGCTAAAGATGCATACGCAATACAAGTAGAAGTTTGGCACATTTGATGGCCTTCTTGATTTCATGAGTTCGTTGTTTAGTCAGCATTAGACCTTTGTCAACTTGTTTAATGGTTTCAATCATCATTGCATGGCGTAAAATGATAAATTTTATAATCCGGTTTGAAGCAATCAATGAAGTGTCATTTCAGGTTAATTTACCGATGTTGCCAAGCTCACATGTGTTTTGTGCTGAGATCATTTCTAATGAATCCTATTTTAGTTTTTGGGAAAAATGCCGAGGATAATATCTACTAGTCTCAGCATGTTTGACTTTCGTGTCTAACAACTCCTTTTCTCTAGGCTGCTTTCTTGGCGATGAAGAGCAAAGGAGGGAAGCTTATGGTATTTCAATCAAGTATGATGCTCACTATATTTGGGCATTTTATATATTAGGGTATATTGATGCATGTGCTTCCAAGTCACCTAGAATCTATCGATGCACATTGAAAATTATTGATTTATTAGAAGCATACTGCTCAGTACCTCTATAACGTAACTGATATGATTACCATCTTTTCCATAGTTTTGTGTTCTGTTGGTGTTGGAGCACTTTCTTCTAGAGAGGCCGAAGGGAGAGCTAATATGTCTGCTGGTGAAAAGGTAAACATGCTTCTTTCTTTTTTTTCAAAAGAATATACTGGTTCATTGCAAAATATTAAATTGTCCTGCAATTCTTTTTATTTCAGGAGGCCCATAAATTACTACAACCAGCAGACAAAACTCTAAAGACCATGGCTATTGAATTTGCTGAATACCAGGTATACCAATAGAATTATGTTCGAATTTAACTGATAATCTTTCCATCTGCGTATCAGTAATCTACAATGTATCATTCTTTCTTCATTGCAATAGTTCGTCCATGTCTAAGCCATCCATAAATGTCTCAGGTCTGTGTAGATATATTTATCACAACTCAGGCCTATGTTGACATGGCTTCAATTTCCGTTATTCCAAGAACTACTGGAGGACAGGTAATTTCCAATATTCCTTACCCTTTCTGATTATCGAAACCATGTTGAGCTTGATGTCTAGGTTTTGCCGCACTTACGATTTCAATCTTTTAACTATTTTTTCCAGGTGTATTGTTATTACCCTTTCTCAGCTCTCTCAGATCCTCCCAAGCTTTACAATGATCTTAAATGGAATATTACTAGGCCACAGGGTTTTGAGGCTGTCATGCGAGTCAGATGCAGCCAGGTATGTTTTTGCGGTAGAGGGTTCTCTTCATGCATTATTCTGTTAACTCCAGCTTAAGGCTAATTTTCTGTAAACCATCGTTTCCATTTATTGTAGGGTATTCAAGTGCAAGAATACTCTGGGAATTTCTGCAAACGCATTCCAACTGACATTGATCTACCAGCGGTGAGTGGATCCTCTTTAAATTTTCCCACTAATTAGTTTTGGTTTGCATTGTGTGTCTACTGAGTTCTTGTCAATATCATTGAAACATATCTCTGTATGTGGTCCCTAGTGAAAGTTGTTGAATCTGGAATTATGGATAGATACGATTCAGCTGCTCTGCTGCTTAAGCTAACACAATGTTAGTTATAGGAAAACACATAATTGTTGCTGCAAGTTTACAAAGAGATTCACTATGGTATAAACTCTTTTTACTCTTGACAAACCTTGATTGCCATATGCCAATGCAGATTGACTGTGACAAAGCCGTAATGGTAACGTTAAAGCATGATGACAAACTACAAGATGGAGCGGAATGTGCTTTCCAGGTATATTTTGCATTTATGTACCTTGCGAAAAAATGTTGGTACTTTGTCCCATTTAAAATGATGTTATTCTATGTTTGTTCTGTGTCGTTTTTAGTGCGCCCTTCTGTATACTACAATATATGGAGAAAGAAGAATTAGGGTTACCACATTATCACTCTCCTGTACAAACATGCTCAGTAATTTGTTTCGCGCAGCTGACTTAGATTCTCAATTTGCTTGTATGCTGAAACAAGGTAGGTCACTGTTTTCAGTTTTGATTCTACTGCTATCCGTGTTATGATTATGTAACAATTATTGGGATGTTTTTTATGTAGCGGCTAATGAAATTCCTTCGAAGGCACTTCCACTGGTAAAGGAGCAAGCAACTAATAGTTGCATAAATGCACTCTATGCCTACCGTAAATTTTGTGCTACAGTGACATCATCTGGACAACTTATTCTTCCCGAGGCGCTCAAGCTATTTCCATTATACACTCTCGGTATTTCTTTGTGACTTTTGTCAAATTTTAAGTTAATTTTACACACCGTTAGGTTCTCTTTGCAAATTGTTTCCCATCCCTTATCTTGATATTAGAAGTGAATATATTGTGTTTTCACCTGCTATGCATGCTTACTTCTAAGAGATATTAAATGACAGTTGTTTTCGTTTTCTGCTATCTTTGTGGTAATTACATGTGGCCTCCGTGAAGACACTGTAGCATATTTGGTACCTACCATACTAGCAGCATGTTAGATACCTTAATTTCTCCAGATGTTTGGAAACCTGTTCAGTGTGAATTACAAGTACTAATTGTGCTACTCGCTAGTCGCTATCTGTTTTTGTTTCTCTTATATATACTGAGTATGAAATGAAACATACCGCATGGGTCTTGTCAGGATCATATAGCTTCTCAGGAATGGATTTACAGAAAATAGAATTTGATTTGTTGTTATTTCCTTTTACATGGGTCCTCCTCAGCATTGACCAAAAGTGTGGGTTTAAGGACGGATGGAAGAATTGATGATCGATCATTCTGGATCAACTATGTGTCTTCCCTTTCTACTCCTTTGGCAATCCCATTGGTTTATCCGAGAATGATTTCTGTTCACGACCTTGATGTGAAGGTGTGATGGGCTACTTTTTTTTAATATATCTCTGAAGACTTAAATATACAGTTTGTGAAAGTTTTGATTATTCTTACTTTTTAATCTATCAGGACACTGAGGGATCGGTCCTTCCTCCTCCAATCCCATTGTCAAGTGAACACATTAGCAATGAGGGAGTTTATTTTCTTGAGAATGGTGAAGACGGTCTACTATTTGTTGGCGAATCAGTAGACTCTGATATTCTGCAGAAACTTTTTGCTGTTTCTTCAGCTGCTGAAATTCCTAACCAGGTAATCAATATTTCTCTTCATTAGTAGATGGAATTGTAACATGATTAAATAGCGACAGAATCTAACTTTTATATTATTTTAATACACGATCCATATATGACTGTTGTGATTGTTTCATCATATTATTGATACCATAAGAGAAGAAATCACTTTTCTGGAATTTTTGAAGCCTGCTAAGCAATGTAACCTGTGTTTTCTTTATAGTTTGTGCTGCAGCAGTATGATAATCAGTTATCAAAGAAATTCAATGATGCGGTGAATGAAATAAGGAGGCAAAGATGTTCTTACCTAAGGTATCTAGCAAAAATCTCAGTATCTGTCTTTTTTATTTCCTAACTGAACCTTTTCCAGCCTCTAATCCTTCCAATGTCTTTATGTTTTATCTACTCAGAATAAAATTGTGCAAGAAGGGAGAACCATCAGGTGAGTAATAATGGACGGATTCCAAATCTTAGCACTAACTACAAAGGATACATGTTATTTATCTTTTCTTGTTTGCGACATTATCAGTCTTACGTTAATAGTAACAGCTTAGATCCTGTCATCTAATATTATTTTGCGAAATGAACATTTATTTTTGCTTACTCGGTGTTGATTTCATAGAACCTTGTCGATGCTGATTTGTTCTTATGATATTTGGTACTTTTCAGGAATGTTGTTTCTCTCGTATATGGTAGAGGACAGGACAGCAAGCGGCCCGTCGTATGTGGAGTTTCTCGTGCAAGTCCATCGCCAAATCCAGCTAAAAATGAACTGATCCTCTGTTTTCTAGGAGTCCTTACAGAAGTTTCCTCCCATCTGCATCTGTGTCATGTTCGGAATTTGCGGTAGAAAAGCATAGCAGAAGGGGAAAGGGCATCGGTCTTATGGCTGCTTGAGAAGTTTTCTTCTTGTTTGAAGGAAAAGAGAGCATAGACTACTTCAACTTGAGAAGCTTCACGACATTTTAAAGTTGTACTTAGATAATAGTCTCCACTGTTGTTTTGTCTTTTTTTTTTTTTTTACTATAAAGAATTATACAAAAGAG
>Ga0041059_1002638_pt1 | contig 13186 bp, 10 predicted proteins | sample AraColnosormetaG_FD_56232 | JGI IMG/M metagenome (GOLD analysis project Ga0041059, IMG submission 56232) | Arabidopsis roots microbial communities from North Carolina, USA - Col MF nosort | ecosystem: Host-associated > Plants > Roots > Unclassified | place: USA: North Carolina | collected... | reverse complement strand
AATGTAACTTGTAACGACANAAAAAAAAAAAAAAAAATTGTAACGACACGTATATATAAAATGAAGGACAAAATGGTTTTAACTTCATATCGCTTACGTCCACCTTTTGCATATTTTCTTATAACCGTTTGGATTTGTTTTGAAATTAATTATTCTTAGAGATTGTGTGATTAACGATAAGATTTTGTGCCAAGTTTCATGATTTTTTTGTAAGAAAATGAAAAGGAATCTAGAAACAAAAAGGAATGTCATTTTCCCAGAAAAAAGCACTAACAATTTATAAATTAAATATATTTTCTATCTGATGTTTGATTCTTTTGTCCTCGTACAAGAATGGAGTATATATTTTAATTGGAACCTGATTTTCTTTATCATTTTCAATAATTTAAAAATCGAACACTATTTAAAAACACAGTATGATTGTATTAATGTTTACTGCATAACCATACAATATAATCTTCAAAAGTAATTATATTCTTGCAATAATGTTGTCAGGTATGAGTTGTTTTATTTTATTCTAAATGATTTGAGTTGTATGTTTTGGAGCATGTTACACGACATAAGGGACCATTACATGGATATAGAGTGCTACCAATGAAATATAGCCACGTCATCACTAACAGCTGCGATTATGATGGTGGGACCATAGATATCTGACTTTGACGGCTAAGATTGAGTGGAGAAATTAGAGTCCATGTGAGATTGGGTGGACTACAAAGCAGGAGAGAGTTTGATGGACGTCGTTACTTGCAGCTACCGGACGCAACAAACCGGACTTGATGCTTACCATCTCTTGTTTCTCTTACTCTCTTCAATTGTTTTGTCTTTTCTTTACAACTATTTCGAGAAGAAAAAAGTTCTCACATTTCATTATTGCTACATAATTTATTATTTTCTACAAATTATGAGGATAAGTATAAATTTCATTTATCAAAAACAAAAAAGTATGAATTTAAAAAATCTAACAGTATAAGAATTTATCAGTTATAGTTTGGATTTTCGTACCTAAGAGTTTTACACCTAAAATCCATCAGAATTTATTTCAAATCCTTCAAACTTCAGCACATTAATATATATCACTACTTTAAATTTTGTTATAAAATATCACTAGAAAAATATATAATCTGATGTCAATATATATAATACAAAAATATGGTATATTTAACTGCTTTTTAATGTATTTAATTAATTTTGTTGCCACCAACTAATCATGTTTCTTCAATGCATTGCGATTATTATTCAAAAAACATTATAATAGGGAAGAAATATATAAATAAGAAACTCCGTGTATTGGACGCGGATACATAGATAGAAATACATTAAAATTTTAGGAATGAATAATATATTATTATAATTATGGTTGAAAATTGAAAGTGAAGAATAAAAGAAATAAATACGTACACACATCTTTTTCTCTGTCTTTAAGAGTTAACGAAAACACCATTAGATTTAAGTCACATGTGGCTCTTTTGCATGTTCTGTCATAAACACGTCCATTTCATTCATCCTCTTCTTCTTCTTCTCCTTCTATCCTCTGTTTTTTGCCCTCTCTCTTTGTTTAGTGGCTGTGGTCGTTTGTATTTGGTGAAACATAATTTAAAAACAAGTGCGGCTATCTTTAACTCTGGCCGACACATCGGCGGATTCGACTGTGGTCGGATCAAGAAGTGCTTCCTTTTTTTCCGGCGTCGTTTCTTCTTTTATATTCATCGATTTGGTGCTCTCGCAACTTCCAATAGATTACGGCTAATTTCTAAAATGAAGATATTACCATGCTTTGGATTTATCCGTAGAAAGAAAAATAAGGTAACGTAATTACTACTATTTAGTATTATTCTTGTGAATATTCCGGCGAAACAGATTTTGCGTTGAACTCGTTCTGTTGGCTGAAACAGGGGAATTCAAAACCTCAGAAAACGCAGAGAATACTTCAGATCAGACTTGAAGAGCCAGTGAAGCCTTTGGAGAATGATGAGCCTAACAACAAGGACAGTCCTATCAAGCACGAGTCATATGACGGCGAAGATGAACGTGACGATAAGGATTCAACGAACCGTGAGTTTTCTAAATTCCACGTTCACGAACGAGCCGTTGAATCTGTGAAAAGCAAGGAGGAAGTCACAGATACTTCTGAAAACGGCGATGACAATGACGAGGATGAAGGAGGTCACGTCAGTGATCCTGGATTAGGCAAAACTACGGCTTGGGTGACGTCTCCTAAGCTTAAACGATCTTGCTCCACTCTCAGCAAGTTTAATGGCCGGTTCCATGGTTCTGATCTCCATGACCTGAAAGAGACCGTTCCAGTTAGTAATGAATCAGTGAGGTCTCATAGAAGTGCAGATAGAGTGATGCTCAAGAAACATTCGTCGATGCAGATACTTCCCTCTGGGAGCCGGCGGCTCTGGTGGAAGTTGTTCCTATGGAGCCATAGGAACCTTCACAAACACCGTGTCTCGCTAAAGTCACAGCCTTTAAACAAGAACCAGCAGTCTGGATACACCTCTGACTTTGCTGAGCACAACCAATCCAGCCATGAAGAAGAATCTACAAACTATTGCGCTGATTTCACCAACCAGTCATCAAACTTGTGGCCTCATCATAATCAGTGGGTCGCGTTCTCTGCCGAGTCCTCGTCAATGAAGCGAGTGGACGAGTGGGTAAGAGGACTGGATGTCGAAACCGTGGTTCCAGTGAACGAGGATAAGGATGTCTTGGCCATCTTCCCAACCTCTCCTAATACTGAGAGATCACCCTTAGGAAATGTGGTTCAGTCCGGAAACGTCTCAGAGGCTATAGTGCACGCAAATAGCCTTATTCAATCGCTGAGCAAATCATCGAGCGTGGCTCACATCTCGAGCATCGGCTTGAAAGCTATCCCGAGCATCTCACATTTTACCAGCCTCAAGTCGATTGATCTATCAAACAACTTCATAGGTACACACTCTTGGATACTACACATTGTTCTGTTTTCTAAAGTGTGTGTTGCTTACTGGACATTGTTCTGTTTACTGCAGTTCAAATTACTCCTGCATCGCTTCCTAAGGGCCTCCACGCGTTGAACCTTTCCAAGAACAAGATCAGTGTTATCGAAGGACTAAGAGATTTGACACGCCTAAGAGTACTCGATCTAAGTTACAACCGAATTTCTCGCATTGGACAAGGTAAGATTGCAGTCATTAAGTAGAAAACATACAATGCTTGTTTGTTTCCCTGTCTTAATCAAAAGCTATTTATCAGGTTTATCAAACTGTACACTGATCAAAGAACTATACCTAGCTGGGAACAAGATCAGCAATGTAGAAGGCTTACACAGATTGCTGAAACTTATTGTTCTTGATCTTAGTTTCAACAAGATCGCCACCACCAAAGCAATAGGCCAGCTTGTAGCCAACTACAACTCTCTCGTTGCTTTGAACATCCTCGGAAACCCGATCCAGAACAATGTAGGCGAGGACCAGCTACGCAAGACCGTTTCCAGCCTTCTCCCTAAGCTAGTTTACCATAACAAGCAGCTCATTAAGCCACAACGAGCCAGGGAAGTTCTCAAAGATAGTGTAGCGAGAGCTGCGTTTGGTGGTGGAGATTCTTTGCACCACAGGCGCAAAAGAACATCCACCAAGAGTGTTGTTGGATCAGCCTCCCCTAGCGTTCACCACCGAGGCCACATTGCAAAAGGACGTGGATCCAAAAACAGAAGCCAACGTCAACTAAGAAAAACTTCAGCTGCAGGGACGCCATCACATTGAATTGTTCTTTTTGTTTGAATCTCATGAATTGGCCAATGCAAATTGCAAAGCCATCTCCATTCTTTGATTTTATAATTCAGCATCTTTTCTAACGCTTATGTTTCCGGTTCGGTTTCAATTCTGGTTTACTGTCTTTTTACTTTTTAGTTGATCCGGTTCTCGGAAACATGTAAAACCGAATAACACTTTCCGGTTTAACTCAATTTTGGAGATTTTTCATATAATCAATTTCAAAAAGAATCGTAACTAATCTCGGGTTAATTCCGGTACGGTACAATGTTGGGTAAGTATCTCGGATTCGGTGAACAAACAGAGAAACTCAGTGAAAATTTACTAAAAAGCTTTGAACTTATTTCATAAACATCTTCACAAATATTGAATCATATTCTTTTTTCGCTGTATAATAAGAGTTGTTATAGAACCAAAGTTGTAAAGAAAAAAAAAATCTAGATTCTGTAAAATGGGAACTCACGGAACCAGATAAAGAAATTTCACCGGCGGTCTTACGTCCCCGGCGGGATATATATTTCATCTCTTCCTCCTTTCTTCCCCGTATCGCCAACACAAGTTGGATGATTTGATTCCAAAATGTGAGGCATTGGAACAAAAAAATTAAAAAAGTGGAGAAAAACCTGTGTCTATGTTCTTCTTCTTCTTCAGATTGATTGTCGCTTGGTGAATGGTTTTTGGCAGATGAGAAGTCTTTGTTCACTGCTGCTTTCAACCTCTATTACTCGAGCTTCCCACTTCAACTGCGTTATCGTCTCTCTCGCCTTTTCCACCAGCTGTGCCGTGTCACGGATTATCACCCATCCCTGTACAAAGTTTTGTTTATTATAGCTACCAGAATACAAGAAACAATAATGTTCTTTACAAAGTAAACAAATGTGTACCTCTGGACGAAGCAATCGGTCAATCTCTGTGAATATATCAATAAGTAGACATGTTTTTCGGGGCTGACTTGTCTGAAGCGACAAGAGATTGTCTGCATGTACCAGGTCATATGTTCTCGGGTAAGTCGGGAATGGTTCACACCTGAAGAAAAAGAGATGTTCAGAAACACTTCTATGGCTAAAATGAAAATCCAATAAGGCTTTTGAACTGACCAGTTGTGCAAAACTCCGACAAAGCCACGGTCAAGTATCATGGGGAGGTGGTTAGGTCCAGCTGTAGGGACCACATTCATGACCCAGACTGATTTTCTTGCTTCCAACAAGGCGGAATTGAGACCACCGAATTGAGCATTCATATCCAGTACGTTTCTGAGCATGTTATAAGGCGGTGATGGATCTTCATCGCCGGGTCTTTTTGGATGATCAGAGAATATCAGAGGAGACAAGAGAGACCAGTATTCTCTCACTGTTATCTTCCAGTTCTCAGCATCCTCTCCAAGCACCTCGGGGTGAAGACCTAAACCAACCCCAGGAATCAAAATGAGATAACAAAAACTGCAGACATATGGATTCAGAAGCAATTTGTTACTACGGAGACTAACCATATAATGAAAGTTCAGTCTTGTTCATGTTAGACCGGCTAGGCCATCTTGTCCTGCCTTCAATGGGAATCCACCTCCGGCTACGTGTTCCACCTATACACATCTGAAGCGGCCTGTAATAAGGAGACTCAACATCGTGCCCTTTGGTACACACAGAAGGGCCCACTCCAGGTTTCCTGTTTATAGGCAAAGCATCCATTTTTAGAGGACTTGATAAATAACCATAAATGTATCCATATGCAGATTCTGTAATACAACAGTGGTGTGTGTGAATCACTGACCGGGAACTATAACATTTGGTGTTGATAGTCTTTTTCCAGACAACTGTCTCATCTTGCTGATTTAAAAGAGTCCAACAGATGCTTTCAGCAAAATCATGAACAAAGTTCCATCTTTTAAGATGATCCTTGTTACGAGGGTTTGTGAGCGGAGATGTCCATACAAAGTAACCACCGGGCTTGAGAACCCTGTCAATTTCTACAAGGAGAAGCCCATCTACACAGCAGATTGAAACAGTAAAGTTGGATCTTCCATCGGGTTAAGGACATGAAAAAAATCATTCTGGGGTGTCATTAAACTGTTACCTTTCTGGTCCCAATCAATGCCACATCTTAAGCAATGCAACATATCAAAGGAAAGAGAAGGATATGGCAATTGCTTTGATATAAAAGAGCCAATCATTGCAGGAAGACCCCTTTCGAGTGTTAGCTGAACTTGGCTACCCGAAGCTTCGTAGTTTGCTATGCACATAGTTAAAATCTGTTTGGACAATAGATGTGCCCCAAAGCTACCATAACCACATCCAATATCCAAGATAGTTCTCACCTGAAACAGTATTAAAAGGAAAATAGCAAATAAGAAACTGAACTAATGAGATAGATAAAGATTGACTCTTTCGAATGTGTGTGTGACTTACACCAGCTTCTATGAAGTTATCCTTCTTAATCCCGATCATTTCAGCGATCTGATGGGAATAGTCTTCAACCTCATCAGACATAGGAGATGCTGACCTGAAAGATATCTGATCATCTTCCATCATCATCATCCTGGAAAAAAATGCATCATTAGCAATGGAACCAGTCAACTTTAGCAAGAGAGAAGCAACGATTCATCACCTCTTGGTTATGCTACCAGAAGACACAACTTCTTGAGCAGTAATCTTAACATTAGAATGCCAGATTATATCTTTACCAGTCGGCCACCTAAGAGGGACTCGATATTTCACCGGTGGCAACTCTAAACATTCTTGCTTTGATCCAGGCCCACAAAACCGATCATTTTCATCACCATTGGAGTAACCCAGAGCAAGATTCTCAGAAACATTAAAGCAAGGGACAAAATTCTCAGATTCTATATTACAATATTCAAGCTCCTTCCACCTATTAGGACCAAGAGAAATCTCCCCAATATCCCATAAGTCTGAAACAAGCTGCTCCTGTAACCTCCTATAATTGTGATATACATGACCTCTGGAAGAAGTCGAAATGGAAATAGTCCACCAGAAAGAACCAGCAAGAGCAATAACCACAATAAGAACCAAACTGATCTTGAGAAACAACAACATCAATCTATGCCTGCTTCTTGCACTATATGGATCAGCAGAAAAACCGTTTTCGCCACCACCACCGTGTTTGGAAGAAGATTGATTACTAAAGAGGAAACCAAAAGGAAACCTTAAGGTTAAGTTGTTGTTCTCAGTAGAACGAGCTCTTTCAGTTTTGTCTTTCATTTGAGAGTCTCTCAAATCATCACTGCTATCAGAAACTCGTACTCCAGAGATGCCACGTTGTAGTGGCATTGACATTTTTTTGTTGCTGCTATAAATCTAAGATCCCTGTAAATAAAAAACAAGTCCATCAGATTATAAAAATTTAAGCTTTGAGATCTCTGAAACTCGAGATCACGCGTTTGTAAACAAATTCGAACAAAACAAGTAAAAAGACTCAATTTTTACATAAGCAGATCCACAAATTCTGAGGAGAGACGAAATTGGTAAACTCGTGGAAATCGAAATCGAACGAAAACCCAGAAAAATTGGACAAAAAACCCCAACAACCCTTAAATTAATCAAGCGAATAAACACCAAATCGAATCAAAATCAAGAAGATGAATAAGAGTGAGGAAAAGAAGCAAAAATCGTACTTTTCTACGCTGCTCTGTATATATATATATACAAACGATTATAAATCTGGAGATTTCCCTCAGCAAAAAGTTGATGGAATATTGGAGAATACTAATCAGATTGTGTCTTCTTCAATTTCTCCGAGAGCTATCACTCTCACTCTCTCTCTCTTTATCTCTATCTCTCTCTGTATATCAAGAGAGTTGAAGCTGGAACAGTGGGAGAGAGTGAAGAAGCAGGCGTCGTGCAGATTTTGTATGGATCCAATCTCGACACAGCTCGTGAGACACTGAATTATTTAAACCAAAACAAACAAAAAATGAATTAAGAAACACTTCCGTTGGCTTTGGTATATAAACAAAAGAAAGAGAGTAAATTAGTTGAGATGCCTAAGCGTATTTAAGGGGGGAGAACGAAGAGAAGCTTCCCATGGGTACATGTCTAATTAGTACTATCTACTGCTAATTACTAGTACTATAATCGTATTAACTTCACGCTCTGTTTTCTTTCTACTTTTTAATGTTTTTTACCTCTCTTTCTGTCTCTTTCTTCTTCCCATAAAAAAATATATGAAATCTTGGCGGTGCATAAAAACAAACATTTATTTCTTTTAATTAAGTTCACTAATTGGTCGACTGAAAAATTAGAAGATGCTTTATAGTAGTAGTTGACCAAAAATATTAGAAGATGTTCAATAATAGTATTTTGACATTTATAGAATTAATGAACCGGTTGAAAAAATGTGTTAGGTCAAACATGAGATTTCCTAAAGGTTATTTTGTCGATAGTAAATGATTTTTTTTTACGGGGACTGTTTTTTTTTTATGTAGAAAAGTTAATGATCTTTTTTAAGGTAGATGTATCGAGCTTGTTTTATAGCGTCAATGGAATTTATATAAACATCATAAAGTTTAGTGGAAACAAAACATCATGATTATGACCAAAAGAATCATGAATATAGAAGGTACAATATGGGTGTTTTGGATGCAGATCTGAATGTGTAAAAATGTTGACTTTGTAGTTTATTCATCAAATTTTGAACTGTTTAAAGGAGGACAAAAAACACATGATCAAATTCCATGAGAAAAAAATGGTCGGTTTAGGCCAAGTTCCTCTCGCAAGAAAACGAGTGATCGTCCCCTAATTGGAATAAGACGAGTTTCTTCACAAATGTCCTCGATTTGGTTTTGTTTTTTTTACACTCATCGATTTGGTTAATTTATCTTCTTATCCATAGACTAATGTTTTTGCGAAAAAGATATTTCTAAGAATCACGATCATTTATTACCAAACGCATTATTAGGAGACCAGTTGCCCACTTGTACACGCCAACCACGATAAGGTTAAAATTGTGTCAATACGAGGCAAATTTTGTACTTTTAAATATCCCACTCACGATAAGATTTTCTACTTTTATTTGATCTTCAAAATCTGTATTTTATGGTAAATTTGGTAAATTTCATTTGATTTTTTCTTATATTCCGTATGATATAAGTCGAGTGAGTCACTGAGTTGTTTTGTTTCACAGCTCATGCATATTTATTTAGTGGATTTATAAATCTGCATGTACCTAAATATATAAAGTGTAAGAGGGTGGTGAAATATTTGCAATTTTGTTTTATATGTTTGTACTCATCAAATAAAAAAGATACTACGGATGATTTGACATAGCATCATCACATAAAAACAACGTACGAACATAAAAGCCACGTAAAATATATGTTATTGTAATAATGTAATATAGAATAAGCCACAATATATGAAGATTGGATGATTGATGTAACACAAAATTAGCCATGTTATATTGTTATTATCGACTATATATACGCAATAGAAAACTATTCCGCATAGCGTTTGTCCTTAGCCTTCACTTTGAAGAGAAATTAAAAACAAAACAACTCCAAAACATTGTTACTATCTGTTTCAATGATTCTCGAAATTGATTCATTATTTCCTTTTTTTCTGCTTGATAATTATTTTTGACAAGTAAAGGGAAAATGTTTGTAAAAGTGCTATCGCCAACGATTAATTATCAATTAAATTCTTTGATAGAGAAGGGATCAGGTTGCTCCAGAAATTTCCAATATGCAAACAGACACAAGGTACCATTCAGCATTTATAATATATTGTGTTTTGGGAAATGTATGATTAATCACAAAACAAACAAACGAAGAGATAACGAAACATACAGTTAACCTATAAAACTTCAAACTTAAACAAAACTAATAATACCGTGGTATTTTTGCGTAAAATGTCATATATGTCATCATTCAAAACTGAACTGGTAGTTTATTCAAACGGGTTACACCGATATATATAACCACTTTTAGCTAAATAAATGCAAAATAAACAAGTAGGTTTCTTAATTAATCAGCCAAAAAAATCAGAAGTTAATTAATTACACAATCGTCGGCTCTCATAGCCGCATCCTATGCCATCGTAGTGTGTACGTATTTATTTGTAAACACACACATACAGATACAGGTATATGTCCTTAAAATATGATTGGTGATTATTTCAAGATTCCAAAATAACAATTCGTTTTTGCATTCTAATGTCTGAATAGAATTTATTGGATCAGCTCCATATAAATAACAACATACTTTGAAGGAAAAAAGGTAAGATAAAACGGGGAAAGTGGGTCCCATTTTGAAACGCGGTTACATGTCGGTGGCTCCATAGTTCTGACGTGGCATATGTGACGGTGTCTGACTGTCTACACTCGTACATCCGATAGACCGTTACTTTCTTACATCGAAACGGAGGATGTTTGGGTAAAAGGATAATAGTAAAACGTGGATAAGTAAGTTAAGTGCACGGTATTCGAGTTCTTGTGTGTGGCGGACCGTGACAAAGAAAACTTCACGGATCGTGTTAATTTTTGGATCACATGTGCTTTTTACTATTTCACATTTTCAAAAAAATCATAACATTCAATTTATATTTATGCACACAAAAAAAAAAAAAATCAAAATGGTAGTTAAAATGCATTTACTTATATGACTATATGATTTTCATTCGACGTGCGATACATGAAAATGATTTGCAGTTTTTATTCTCAAAGTATCTTTTAGGTTTTCTTTATTCTAATCGGAATTTTGTTTTGAGTGTATGGTATACAGACACACATTTGGGATTTGGATTTCTGGTTCTAAAACACGTGATGATCGTGTGATAGAAAATTTAATTTTGGAATCTACATGTACACTTTTGTCCATAGGTCAAAGAATGGAACAGGGACGTTGGATAGGTGATTAATCTAAGCTGACTGTATAGATAACGTTACATATATATATCATTATGCCGACGTTTGATATTGTAAAACAGCAATCAAAAATAGACAATGGGTCGTAAAAAGGTGATTCATTGTTGAGGAAAAAGAGTGAGACTGAACAAACCCAACAATGAAAATCATAGCTATCAAAATTAGGAAAAAAATGTGTGGTGCTGATTGATTTAGAGCTACATTTAACCACCGGTCCACCGGCAAGATAATTGTTACTGAATCTTATTTTCTATGAAGTCTATTCCTTTCTAACAAAGGAAGAAATTAAAGATTATTTTTGATTCAAGTCGTCACATGCGACTTATTTTTCTGTGCTTAGAAAATTTATGAGGACAGACACCGACATAGTTTGAAGTTTTAGTAAACCGTTGTCTACTATATATGCATAATAAACCAATTTTTTTTTAAAAAGGTGTATTACATGAAGGAAAACCTCTTTCATAGTTTTTAGATATAGTGTGTATTAAAAAATATCTTTGTTACTAATTTGCAGAATAATTTTGTGAAGTTTTATGAAGATGTAATTAGATGAAGAGATGTACAGATGACAACTCAGAGAATAAAACAAATATATATATATTAGAGACAAAACGGTCCGAACGTTACAAATACAAAAGTTATGTACAAAAGATAAGCATATAAAGTTACTTTTTCACAACCTTCCATTCCATCATCTCTTACGTTACATCGACTTTTCTACAGTCCACTGTTGAGGTTCATAAGCCTAATAATTTGCAATTGAATGAAAATCATATATTGAGTTTAAAATAATAGTAGTAACGAAAAAGACTTTTTCTGGTCCAGATTTTACTGTGTAAGTTTTTTTTGGTCAAAGATGTTACTCGATTAGTTAGTTATACATTTTTGGATTTTAACGGAGAATATAATTGCCCTTTACCCGCAATATTCTAATTTTGTACGGTTTTGCGTAAAAGAGTATATATAGAATATAGTTTTTTCTTAATTAAAATTTACTTCTTTAAAAAAAAAATATATATATATATATATAATAAGTATATATATATATTTAAATTATTATTAACTGTGATTAGAATATAGTATTATTAATTGTGATTTGTGAGTAATAATACTAATCACAGTTAATAATAATTTACAACTACTCTCTACTCGTGTGCATCCCCTCCAAATTTCGTTGACTTTTTTTAGTAATTACATAAATAAATGAATTACCACTAAAAATTACCACAAGATAAATGATAAAATACGGATGGAACAATTAAGAATATAGATAGTTCTGTTTCACACTAAGCAATTTGGTAGTTGATTATCTGCTCTTATTAAGACCAATGACAAACGATAAGTCAAATTGTTCCACATTACATAACCATGTGTCGTGGATCTCAACCCAACATTTGACTTGAAACAATTTATAATTAATTAGTTGTAATTCGATATACAGTGGATCTAGAACTTATTTATAGGTAAATAATGTGGAGTCGTTGTCTTTCCATTAATGTCAGTGCCCTATTTCCTAACCTCACTACGCTCTTTCTTACTCGATATTAGCAGCACTGTATTTCCTACATTTTAACACCAAGTAATTTTGTTTTATTATAGCACAAGTGGACCTGGTTCAATATTTGTATGCTTTTGATATTGAAGTACCAACAAAAGGCGATCATAATTCGTAACTAGAAGTCTAAAACCGTAGCTGGGACAAAAGTCAAACGATTTCACTACGTTATGTATATTGCCAATTCATATAAGCTGTCCGAATAAATTATACGAAACTTTTTCTTATTTTGTGTATTTTTTTTTCAAAAAGTTTTCGAATTTTGTCGTTATATTATACTCTTGTTTATTTTGGTTTTTCCTCCATTATTATATAATATCTGTCGGCATTTTTCAGATGAACTTTTCTTTACTCGTCAATGGACTAAATCACAAACGTAAGCATAAAAATGGTGCTTTTAACGCGTTTTTGTTTATCTTATAAATTTTACTGTACCAATGATATATACTTAAACTGATTAATGACATTTTGTTTATAAGCCAAAAACAAAAATCATTACAAGAAGATATCGTACATGACTAGAGACATACGTCTCTTAGTAACTGCTTTTACCTTTTTGCAGTACGAGATATTTATACGAACTAGTTCTTGTGTACTATATAATATACATAATTACATAGATATTCGTCTTGTGTGTGACGGTAGATCTAGACGACAATATGGTATGGGTCATTTTGTCTTGGCTTCCATCACTTTTCCGAGTTATGACAATTACATGCATGTCCCAGGTTTATTATTACGTGACAATACCTCGTAAAAAGATACATGTTCTGATGTTCATATGAAAGCCCCCTCGGTCTTTTATTTTTCTTAATTTACAGCAAGAAAATCCGTTTTTGTTATCAACACAAACCCACACTGTATCAATATGATTATAGAAATCATTGCATGACAACGCACTTCCAAACTCATGAGTCCATCACGCGTAGTCCAAGCCCAGACATATTAACAAAGTGAAGTGTAAAAAAAAAAAAAAAAAAAAAAAAAAAAAAAAAAAAAA
>Ga0041059_1002637_pt1 | contig 13187 bp, 10 predicted proteins | sample AraColnosormetaG_FD_56232 | JGI IMG/M metagenome (GOLD analysis project Ga0041059, IMG submission 56232) | Arabidopsis roots microbial communities from North Carolina, USA - Col MF nosort | ecosystem: Host-associated > Plants > Roots > Unclassified | place: USA: North Carolina | collected... | reverse complement strand
GTTGTACTTTATCCAGAAATTTGTTCAAGAGAAGATTTGGCAGACTTATTCTCAAATACTGTTTATTCTCTGCCACATCTTCTAATCATGCAGAGATTTTATCAATTCATGAAGCTAGCCGCGAATGTGTATAGCTAAGATCCATAGTTCACCATATACAAGAAGACTGTGGTATGTATGCAGGGAAAAAGACTCCAACAATTATGTACGAAGATAATGCATCATGCATCGCACAACTCAAAGACGGATACATCAAAGGTGATAGAACAAAGCACATCCTACCAAAATTCTTCTTCACACACGATCTACAAAAGAGCGGCGATGTACAAGTTCTACAGATCCGTTCGAATGATAATCTGGCTGACTTATTCACCAAAGCGCTACCTACTGCTACTTATTCATCGTATCGGATTACGCCGTCTCAAAGATCTCGATGAATATACTCATAAGGGGGAGTAATTGTGTGTTGCACTCTTTTTCCCTTAACCATATGGTTTTTCCCATTGGGTTTTCCTGTTAAGGTTTTTAATGAGGCAACATTTTAAATACTTTACGAGTTATGATACTATAATGGTCATCAAGGGGGAGTGTTATGAATAATAGATGGATGCCCATTATAAGGCCAATCATCTAGATGTCTCTAGGGTTTTACCCTTCTCTTGTACTCCTATATAAATGATGTTTTATTCAATGGAATAACACACTCATTTCTTCTATCTCTTTCTCTTGTTATAACAAAAAAAAAGTTATCTATATATTTTTTAAAAATGGGTAAACAAACTTATTTTACAATCATTCAAGTAAAAAAATTTGGGATTTATTTCGTTTTTTTTTTAGATTGATTATGATCTCTAGGGAATTAAGCTATGCAAATTTGTAAGTTTTATTAAGAATATTACTTTTCTTGTGGATTTATTCGTTTAAACATCAAAGAAGAATGAAATCATACCCTCAAATTACAAGTTTCAAAGTTTGTGGAGATTTATGTAACTTATCCAATAATGTTTGTTTTCAATTTTTGAAGAAAAAGTTCAAAATGAAAATTTCCTACGGGCTTGACACACATAAACCACAGACTCGCCAAATTTCTAGTAGACTTCACATATATGCGGAGTAACTTAAAAACTTTCTAGAAACATGAGGAGGTCAAGAAGATTATCGTAAGCCGGGAGGAAGAGTGACGAGAGTAGAAACAAAAGAGCATTGGTGAATATTCTGAAATTCCTCAAGGAAGTTCATATAAAGACAACATGGAGTCTCTATGGACTCTTAGAAAAGCTCCTACTAACAATTAGGATGTTTCTCCTTTTAATTTTTTTCGCAACACTCCCTAAAGAGACAGAAACATATTAACTAACATCGATCTAAGGTTATGAAACTAAAAGCTAACTTTGAAAATCCAGAAGCAGCTCTATCTTTCCAATTAGGCAGAGTCAAAACCTTTCTAATGTCTCTCTTTCATTTCCAAGTTTTACCTTAGAAGTAAAACCACAAGGACGAGCGAGACCGCAAGTGCAGCAGAAGAAAGTCCCCAAACCCAATATCGACGAGCCTTTCTACGGTTTAGGATGGCCTTAGGGAGAGCTTCGGTTCCGCTTCCGCGGTGTTTGTACCTAAAACTTCTCTGCTTTGGAAACAACAATCTCTCCTTTTGGTGTTTCTCTTTCCCTGAAACTGCTAATGTCCTAACCTTTTCATCATTGATTACTTGGTCTGATTCTGAAGGAGAAGTAGAATTTGCAGCAGCTTTCTTCTTCGCCTTTTTCTCACACTCCTGAAAACCAAACAAAGAAATAAGAAACAAACTAATGATACATTGAAAAAATGGGAACAAGATAATATAATTGCCTTGAGTTTCTTTTCAGCTTCCTTTTGAGCTCTTATAGCAGCTTTAGCAGCAGCTTTCTCTTGCAGCTTCCTCTTCCTTTCCATCACTAACCGAGCTTTCTCTAACTGCTCTTCTCTTTTCCTCTCCTTCAAAGCTTCTTCATCGATCTCTTCTTCTTTCTTCTTTGGTTTCTCATACACTATAACATCACTCTTCGTTTCTTTCTTTCGTTTATCTGTAATTACATTTCCATCTTCAGAAGAGTTAGAGCTTGAATCTTCTCTATTCATCTTATGAACCTTCTCGCTTCGCTTTATAGTCTTAACCGGCACTTTCTTTTCCCAAAAAATCTGAAGGTCAGCATCTTTTATCCGGCCATCTTCGTTCAGTTCTCTTTCACATAGTGAATGCGAGATTCTTCTTACGTAATCTTCCCTAAAAGCCTTATCATCATTCCAAAGAGTCATGAATCTATCAACCTATAAAAAGACAGAACCAAGAACAAATGCTCAAATCTCTCTCTATCAATGTTTCGTTTAGACCAAACAAACAAACTAACCTCAGAGCTAGCAAACACTTCAAGCTCTCTAACATTTCCAGAAGCAGCCAATTCTTTAGCTTTACACATAACAGAAAGGCTCTGGAAAAATGCAGCATTCTACACAAACACGAGAAGCATATACCGAAATGTTATTAGATCTTTAAGATCACCCACAAGCAAAAATTAACAGAAAGACAAATATCTTACTCCTTTGTCTCGTTGTATCCTCAACATCTTAATCCTTGCATAAAATCTATCCCTCTTCTCAAGTATGTGTGCCTTTTCCAAATCCAAAACCCTAATGTTGTTTTGACTCTTCCACAATTTGTCACTTAGGTCGTTTATCTTCCAAGTAATCGCATCAAGCTCATTCTTTACTTCATTCAATTCCAAAGCCATAGACTAATGATGAGGCAAAAGAACCATCACAACATTAGATTCAACAATGTTTTAGCAAATCACACAAAGAGTTAGAGTTTACCTTGACACGATTTATGGAAGCTTCTTTCTCACTTAGAATGATCCCATCAGGCTTCTCAGTCTCCTTAAGCATCCAATCTTCTTCCTCCAAACCAATGCTACCATATTCAATCTGATACTGAGCTATATAACTCTGCATCCACCACACCAAAACACTTCTACAGTCAAAAACCTAACCGAATTTTAACGAATGGTTAGATAAAACAGTTGTATTACAAGATGATCAAGTTCCTCCTTTGTAAAACAAAGTTGATCACTAGTAGTGCACCGGAGATTCCGTAGAGCTTCAAGTAGAGTATCAAACTCCTTCTTCTTCTCTTCAATAACCATTCTATATCCTTCAGATTGAGGAACCAAACTCTCCATTTGAGTATACAAAGACGAAACCTCAGCCAGTTCGGATTTCTTGGCGCTCAAGACATTGATTCGGAGTTCATTACAACGAAAAATCTCCTGATTAGCTTCATCGATCTTGGCTTTAATCTCGGGATTATCGTAAACAGGTTGCTTAACAATGTAGAAAGAGAGAGGTTTATCTCCAGACGAATCCTCTTCAGCTGCAAGTCCCGATGAACTATCACCACCGGAAAAAATAGTGTCTTCTTCTTCGTCGGTGGTGACCTCGCTATTTGTCAAAGATTGGTCGCATTCGTAAAGAATTAGATCGTTTATCTCGGGCGAAGGAACCACCTCGAAGCCATCACAGAATATAATCTGCTCATCCATTTTGATTATTTCCCTTGAGTCAAGAACAAGACATGTCAAAATGAAACTGAGGTCAAGACAGAAACTTAAGTCTACTAAAAAGTGCAAAAGAAATAAACAAGAGATGTGTTCCCAATAGGCCAATATACTACAAGAAAATAAAAAATGGTAGGGATTTAATGGAAAAAAAACTGGTGGAGATTTTTGTAGAAAAATGGAAAAAAGGTTTTGACCAAATTTATACCAAAATATCCTTATAAAAAAGTATTTTATACCAAAAGAAGTTTTTGACCAACCTTTTATTAAATTATTTATATGTTTAGTATTTAATATTTTATATCTAAAATTAAATTCGAAATTTAATTTAATTTTCTCTTTTAACATTTCGAAATATTATTATTATTTATTAAAAAAATACCAAATTTTATTTATTTATTAAAAACAAAAATGATTTTTAATTAAAGAAAAAGAAAACGGAGAAACATTTTGCTCTCCGCCACCACCGTCTCCGGCACCTTCTTCTTTATCTGCGTTTACTTCTTTGAAGATTTACCTTTTGAGCATCGGCGAGTGATGACGGAGGAAGGTGACGAAAATGAGAAGAAGGAGAGGAAAATAAAGATTTACCTTTGAGAGTGTGTTGATACCAAGCAAAGAAAAATCCTTGGCTGTCGAAAGAAACTACTGGTGGCTTGGAGAGAAGATCTTCAGTACTAAATGGTGAGAACTAAAAAATGCAAATAGGCTGTGAGAGGTTTTGATGATGTCGAGGACATCAAGAGGAAAAAGGAAATCAAATTACGATTTTACACCCTTTATTATAGGAAAAATCCTAGAATCATATTAAGGGTAATGTAGATTTTCTTGTATTAATAATCCTCTCTTTTTTATATTCTTTCTTTTTATCCAAATTTGTTATGTTGTGGACCTTTTCCTATTCTTTAAATTTTAATGATTTCTAAGTTTTGACAAAATACTAATTATTTTGCATTAAGCTAATATATTCATTGATAAAAAAAAAATCTTTCATGTTTAATGACAACAAAACTACAAAAGTCCGTGATGTTTAATGACAAAGGGAAAAAAATGAGAATATGTACAAAATAGTCAAAGTTTTGAGGATAATTAACGAACTAACCATATCCTACAGTAACTTGTCGGAAAACACGTGTAATTACGTAAATATTTTTTGGAACACGTTTTTTCTAAAATTACATTTGATAACAAAATATCTAGTATTACACGTGTGATCTTTTTATCATGCTATTTTTTCGTATTACACGTTATTTATAAAAAACACATGATATTCCTTAAAAAAAACATTTTATTTAATTTAATAACTCTCTTTCATATATTATTTTCTAGTACTACATGTCTTTTTTTATTAAGATCACACGTGATTTTTTTTTTAAAAGATTCTTATTTCTTAGTAATAAAAGAATTATATTAAAATCTATTCATATTAAACATTTCCATAACAATGTGATATCATTTCATTTAAAAAGCTATTATTTTAAATACCAACATATGTTTTCGCAACACACTATATTTTTTGAATATCATGCTATTGTTTTATTCGACAAAATAATTTTTCAAACAAATATAGTTTTGTAATTACCATAACTTAGAAGGATATAGTTTGATATTTATTTCACTCCCACACCACCATAAAAAGAGTTAGTTTGCAAAGAAAACTAGCATATAGTTATTTTCTTAATTTTGTGTAGAATATGATTATTTTTAATATTACCCAAAAAAAAATATGTCCTTAAGCTTAGGATAGTCAAAGTCAACTCCTGTTTATATAAGTTGACTATTAACTTATCTGAATTTGACTTGTTAATTAGTAAAATCCTCTCTTTTTTTCTTGCATGAATTCATATGTAATAATAACAATACTTATAGAAGATTTTGGCAAGAAAAAGAAGAAATAAAATCTAATTATCTGACTAGATAAACCTTATTTCTTTTATTCAATAGATAAATTACTGAAGTTATTGATCCTAAATGCTGAAAGAGCATGGCCATTGACCCATTACTTGACATAATTTGAGATAGTTCTGAAAAACAAAATGTCTAACTCACTAACATGTTTAGATTTCTTTACCCATATTGTTTTCTAAAATCCATTTGTGGAACAAATTTTAATCAATCAATATATTTAATTTTCGTCGTATACCAAAATTAGTATGCGTTGTATTAGTGTTGTCGTTATGTCAATCTATATATTTAAAATTCTATATCACTCTTTTTAATAATATAAAAATTCAGTGAAATGAGTTTTCAAATGCAACAATTATTGCTTTAAACTAGTTTTTTTTTATCTTTGAAATTTTTTCAAGCTACATTTTGACGCTAAATATAACGTTAATAATAAAAACAAATCTCTATTGATGGTTTACAGGGCAATATTTAAATTTTGGGTGCAGTATTAATTGCCAAAAGAGATGTTTATTAAAGTAATTAGCTATGTTAGAGGACTACCCCAAAACAAAATGTGTTCTAGCATTTCTTTATTTTTGCTATCAAAAAGTGTTCTAGCATTTAATTATCGGTTACACTATTTCTTACTAATGGACAAATATATACGTTACATTAAAAAGTTATGCAACGGACAAACACACAAATTATATGTCAACTAGTTTTATTGCTTGTTCAATTCAAAGCTGTTAATTATCGAATAACTTAGTTTTCTTTTAATAAAATGTAGGATATAATCACAAAACATTTTAGATAGCTTTCATAATATATACGTATTTGTTTTTAAATTACTTGACCATTTGTTACACCAATGTTTATCACAATATCACCAAAATTTCGACAAACCTTAAAACGTTATACATATGAAAGTTTTTTTCTGTCAATGTAATCAAACAACTGATTATGAAAACATCGGCTCTTTAAACTAAAATAAAAATAAATAGTAGATCACTTAAAGTATTTTCTATTGAAAATTTTATGTTGAAAGAAAATACGAAATTATTTTAAAATTTCAGTTCTTATTATTGTATATTAGAATGTTTTCAATGCTGAAAATAAAATATCTTGTTTAAAATAAATTTACATGTCATGAGTTATATCGAAAGTATATTTCGAAAAAGACAAAACCGTAGCTTCATATCTTATCAGATAGATGGTGTGTAGTTCGCCGACATCACGACATGTACGATTAAATGGAAAACATCTATTATCTGAATCGGTCTAATTTATGAGAGTCGGACAAAGTCGATTTTTCACTGTAAAAATTATAAAATAAACACTTTTTTATAAAAATGACACATCTATCTTTTGAATATAGAACATACAGTACTTTTTGTTAAGGACCAATCTAACATTCAAAGCCTCCGTTTACGTATACCTATAATGATGTCACCTGCATGTCTGTATTTTTTTCCTCTCATAAATATTAGAATTTTCTTGAAATTGTAAATATAAATAAAATTTATCATCATTATGAGTTAAGTTCTTAATTTTTTTTGTGCTTGACATCATCTATCTTCATTCACTAAATTTTGTATCTTATTTTTTATTTTTATTTTTATGTAATGAATGTTTAAATTTTATCCATCAAAAAAACCGTTGTTATAACAGATTTGTCATATCCATGATGTAGAAAAAACTGTGAATCATGTACTCTTTACTTGTTCCTTGTTGCATCAGTTGTGGGCACTATTAAATATCCCATCTCCTCTCCTATAGGTGGTTTTTCTAAGTCCATGTTCTCTAATATCCATTACCTCCTTAGTATGTCGAAGTTAGCCGGATTTCCGGAGGAGAGTAGACGAGTTGAAGAAAAATGAATATGAATAACTTTTCTTTGAAAGGTTTCTTTTTCAGGCAAACACGATTATTGCTTAAGCTTTTGAGGATGTACGGTTGTAGTTTGTTTACTCAGGAACACACATGACATGCCGCATGCGGGTCTTGCACCGAGGTTAGATAAATTTTGGTCTCCTCCTTTGTATCATTTTCTAAAGTACTGGATATGCTTGGTCAAAACAGCACAGTTCTGGTGCTTCTTGGGTCTTGAGGAATGCTGCTGGTGTGGTCCTATTTGTATAGTCGCCGAGCCTATTTTCAGGTTCTCTCTTCTGGATGCAAAGAAAACGTGCTCTTTGGGGATGTCTCCTACGATATTGTGAAGGTTCTTCTTAAGCCAAATGACTGGCCGGTCTTACATGACTGACACTTTGTTATTATAACTTTTAAATAGCTGGGATGTTGTTTCTGAATCTCAGGTTAATAACAACGGTGTTTTCGATATTGCATGAACTGGTGGATCTTTTGGTTGGTTGCAAGGTTTATTCGATTGCGAAAGAATGTTTATAAATTATGTTACCGTTATTTAATGTGTTATGCAAGGTCTTTTTATGTATACATGACCACAAACAAATAATTTAAAGGCAATGAAGAGAGAAACCCTTACAGATTAGAGCTTGGTTCAATTCTGTAAACTCTTCCTAAAAAAAAACACATTGGCTCCCTAATTTGCTATGCACACAAAGGCACTGCAAATAAAATAAGCTTGCCAAAAACAAGCAAGAAAGTTCTTATTATTATACACATAGTCACAAAGAAAAATGAATAGACTGTAGTTGTATACCCATAAATAGATTCAGTACCCTGAGTTCTACAGAGTGATTGACGCGGGGCTTACTAGATTATACAGTTGCGGCTTTCGGAGACAGAAAATCGGAGATCTTGCTGGTGTAGAAATCTGGTTGTATCTTGTTCTCAGGGCTTTCCAACATAGAGATTGAAGTAACACCTTCAAGTCCACAAAAACAAAATGAATAAAATGTTGACTGACATAGATGGTTATAAACCGAGTTAGTGTCGATAGAGGAACCGTTTACAGATTAGTTATACCCGAGAGGACGAGTAGAGTCTTACAACCGCCATTCTGCCCGAATAAAATGTCAGTGTCCAATCTATCACCAACCATGCATATCTGTGACTTTTGGATTCCAAATCTGCACATTTTTTTAGCAGCCAAGTACCATGATCAGTGGTCAACACCTCATTAAACAGAATGACAAAAAAAGGAGTAGAAAGAAGGAATATGAGAATCTGCAAGTCTTACTTGTCTGCTAAATAGTCCATCATAAAAGTTGAGGGTTTTCCAACAACAAGAGGCTCACGTTGAGTGGATCCAACAAGAGCACCAACCATAGAGCCACCACCTGAGACCGCGTAATCACATCTTAATTGGTCAAGGATGAAAAATATGGTGAACATAGACAACAAAATAACGGTCCATGACCAAACTTACTTAGGCACTACTTTTTTTTTTTTTTATCCTAGCCTTTTCTCTTATAGGAGAGGAATAAAATCCAAATGCTCAAACTAAAGCTAAATGAAAACAGTTTTAAAAATGCACATAAGAAGCCAACCTGCCCATTCTTGAGCATCAGTAAGGTGAGTGACAGCATCTCGGTTTGTAGCGATGAAAAGACACCCCGGGTTTTCACGGATACAGAGTGTTCCATACCTTCCATTAAAAAGAAGCTGTTAGATCACCAAACGCAGAACAAAAACATCTATAACGTATAGCTCAACCATAAACTATCAAGAATATCATTCCTGAAGTGTGGAAGGAAACAAATAATTGGAGAGACCTACTGAATTTTGTAGTAGTTGAAATAGCGATCAAATCCAACCACAACAGCTCCAACCTGCAAAGCATTTTCAGTATAACTATGCTCAGTTTCAGTCTCAAGAACAACAATTTCATGTTTTCTATAGAAGGTATAAGAAGGATGTCATACATCATGATCATGCTCCATTAGAAAACCTGGCTTCAATTCAATCTGTCTTTTACCATCATCCTGTATTTGAAGAAAGATCACAGAGAACATAACCAAGACCGGGAAGTTAAGTATCAGCCCAAACACAAATCCGGGATGCTACTAAGAAAGGTCACAATACATACCGGACCTCCAAGGTATTGAAAACCAGCAAGCTCTAGCTCTTTCAAGATACCTTCCTCACCAATCACATAGACCTAAACAAATATGCATCAGAACTTGCAAAGACATAAAGAGATACTCTTGATATGACATTGTACCACCAAAAACTGAATCTTGAGCATTTTGAATGAAGTTTACCTTCTTATCTTTTGGGAAATTAATAGACTGCAAGTATGCAGCAGCAGCAAAAGATGAAGCAAATATCTCCTCCTGTGAAAAAAAATGATAACTATAATCAAAAACAGGCTTAGTAGCACCTAGAGTAGCTAGATTGTGAATTAAGTCACTAAACCTCGTTAACATTCAGGCCAAGAGTCTCGAACTTTTTTCCATACTGTTTCCTAGATTTTGTTGAGTTGTTTGTCACAAAAACCAATCTCTTTCCCTGAAAAAAAATCAGTAATACCAAGAACAACAATTGATGTAATGGAAGAAACATTCAAAAAGAATTTGACGCATAACCATTTCACACTTTAAAATAAATTGAACAAGAGATTCGCTTACCAACCTTGGCACGAAGCATATCAAGAGTTTCAGGAACTCCCTCTATCAATTTATCTCCCTTCCAAATCACACCTTCAAACACACAAGAATAAAGAAGAAAGCAAAGAGAAAATTCAGCACATTTTGGCTATTTTGACAACCTAAACTAATCCATGAGACCTATAGAAAACAGAGTATTTTTGCTATTTAAGGCGTCTACAATGGCCAAAAAGAGACCACAGCAATCTTCTTATTCCAAAACTTGTAACATATACTGTTGTAACCTCTCATTTGTAGTCAATGCAAATCAACACCACAACGCATAATAGTGAAGAAAAAAACCAAAGATCTAATCAAGAAACTCCATCATTATATCAACTCCCACTATCTACACATAATCTAAACTAAGTGATTATCAGATTTCATTTTGTGGTTTTGTTGATACTGACCATCACAATCGAAGATAAAAGTTTCGACAGAATCAATGAGCTGATCAGCGTTCTCAAGCTGTTGTGTGGCCATAGCTCTTGGTGTAATATTGGAACTCGTCATTCGAAGAGGCTTATGGTTGATTTTACGAATACAGCCGCCACAGAAAGAAGAAGAACGATAACCGGAGAGGGTTTTCAGACAGAAGATAGGCTTTGAGTTTGGTAAGAGAGAAGAAGATGAGACCGGTGTAACAGCAGAAGCAACTGATCTACTCAGCATTTTTCTCTCTTTTTCTCTGTTTCCGCTTCTTTTGGTATTTTTTTTTTTTAAAGAAAAAATAAAAAAATTTGATTCTGTTTCTTTAACGTGAATATGGATGGTGCTGACGTGGTGAATTGGGTGGATGTGGTAAAGATATCATCCTAATATTTCTTAGCCAACAAATTGGATGAAGAATTGTTGGACACACATTGTGGAAAACAAAAAATTATTGTACAAACATTGAAATGTGACACTTTATCAGGAAAAAAAACATTGAAATGTGACATGACTTGCACTTTACAAGCACCAACCAAATTAGGTCTGGACGTTTACTTGGTTACGAAATCGGTTATATTTCGTTTTGGTTCTTTCATTTTTTTAGAATTTATGATCTATGTAAGGTACACAAAAAAACTTGGTTTGGTTCAGGTTTGGGTCCGGTGCTTCGGCTCACGAGTTTATGATCCATTTGGATATTTTTCAGGTATTTCCGGTATATATAATTGTATTTCGGGTATTTTTGAGTATCCAAAATAGTTAGGATTGGTTCTAGTGGGTTCTTTCGGTTATGAAGTTTATAATTTACTTTTTGGTTCCAGTTTGGTACTTTTGGTTCGATTATTTTGCCCACTAAATCAAACACATAGAAGAAGAGATAAGCTCAAAGGTCAGGTGTTTTGAGAACTTCCATTGGAGTAGGGTTTAGGAAAAAACTGTACTAAATTACTGGGATTGTATCCATGGAATGATTTTAGGTTCATTGTTTTACCTTTGATGTAATTAAATTTAAGTCACACAATTTCTTACTACTAGATGGGGTAGAGAGAAACTTTGTTACCTCTTAGCTGTAGATTCATTAACATTATTGCATATATTTTGGTCAAAATTCAACAATATACATTAAAGTGCCTAAAAACGATGTTGACCTTTTTATGTGTCTAAACAAAAATTCATATAAGAAAATACACACTAAGACGAATTATTTGTACACCATTTAAAGTGTGACATTAATCACATTACAAGCAAGAACCAACACACACACGTGTAAATGAATAGAATAAAATGACGAAATTGGAAATTAAATCTTGAGTTGAAATGGGTAAGAAGGCCAATCCTTGAGATCTTCTTCTTGCCTCCTCACCTTAAAATCATCATCATCTACAACACTCTCATCCAAATAATCACTATACTTCAACAAAAACGCTAACACAAGAACAATCCACTCTAAGCAAAACATCAATACACACAAACCACCAGAGAGTTTAAGTATCACTTCACCGTCTTCTTCCCGAACATAAGATTTCAAGAACCTAAGGAAATCCCCTGTTCTCGTGAATATCAGAACAGAGACAGCGCCTTGGAAAATGGCCGTGAGGACTGTGGCTACCATGTGTGAACCGTATAATCTATCGCTCGCGGTGGCGGATGTGGAGGAGGCGAAGATCGAGCAGCCGGATACCGCGGTTGCGATTGTGAGAGTGTAGAGGAAGATAAGGGAGAGACCGGAGAGAGATGGGAAGAGACGGAGGGAGATTGTGAGGAAGATGCAACTTGAGGCTGAGCCTAAGAGGATGTAGTTGCAGAGAAGGAAGATGTTGTGTGTGTTGCCTTTCGATTTCGACATTCCCATTTTCTCGAATTCAAGAAGAGAACTTTGGTTTTTTTTTGGGGTTTTGATGTTTGTTTTTGTGTTTCTTGATAAGTTCACTTTGATTTGGGGTTTATATGCATACATAAGAAACAAAGTTGAGGTAAGAGAAAGTAGAGATTTTGTTGGGATTAACGGTCGTTTTTGTTTTTGAAAATATGACCGTTATGACTTAAGGACGAAGACAGAATAATTCAATTAAGGTGTAACGGCTCGATAACTTTTTAATCTTGTTTTTTAATTGGTTTTTAATAGTATGGTTTTGTAAGTTTTAAGGTCAACTATGTGAATGTCGGATGTCCCACTGAAGACACTAATTTGTTTCATAAAATGAGATTTATAAAAATTAGTTTATTGGGTAGACACAATTGATAAGAAATTGAGTTTGCTAAATATATTATGATGATAAATAATACACTTTATTTGTTAATCAGTTTATTAATAAAGTCCAACACGTAAAGGGAATATCAATTTTAGAATGGTCACATTAGTTTAAATGTTAAGAATAGCGGGTTAATATTCTAAAAGAGTTGTAGAAAACGCCATTTGAAATTGAAATTCAACAATACAAAGTTTTACAAATGTGAGATATTATTGCCAATACAAATTTCGACAAAAATGTCTTGTTTCATATGGGAACGGACACACATCGCATTTGGTAACGGGGACATCTTTAAAAATGTAAATGATTATGGATATAAATTGAATATTTTGTAACATCCTCCTAATGATTTTTTAAAAATATCTTTATGTCTTATAATTAAAGATCTAATATACAATCAAACGTAACAAACAGTTTTTAATAACAGTAATTTGTATATAAATTAAAAAAAAAAAAAC
>Ga0041059_1002636_pt1 | contig 13191 bp, 12 predicted proteins | sample AraColnosormetaG_FD_56232 | JGI IMG/M metagenome (GOLD analysis project Ga0041059, IMG submission 56232) | Arabidopsis roots microbial communities from North Carolina, USA - Col MF nosort | ecosystem: Host-associated > Plants > Roots > Unclassified | place: USA: North Carolina | collected... | reverse complement strand
TTTTCTTCTTATAAATTATAACAGTTTAACAACCAGTGCATGATGATGACAAACTTTAACAATGTTAACGTTCACTTTCTTTTTTAATTTGAAAATGTAACGTTGTTGGAATTTGAAATTAATTGCATTTTCGACTATCTTATATTCTTTGAAAACATCTTCCATTTGATTTTGTATTTTTGCTAAGTGAACTTTATTGTTATGTTCCTTTTTACATTTTGAGAAATAATTATATGGAAAGTAGTTTGCTACTGTTAAACCAAAAAATAAAATAAAAAACTAGTATGCTACTGTCAAGCATTTTCTTTATCACCAAAAATTTCTGTAAATGAGATAATATTATAGATTTAAAAAAAATAAAATATATATATATATATATATAATTTGCTGAAAAGTTGTATAAATATTTCAGATCGATGTGGCTGAAAAATATCTAACGTGATCTCATATACACTATACCAGAAGAAATTAATTTGCAGCATTACCTGGAAAGTTAAATTTTAGAAAAAGTAATGTTTATAAATCATCAAACGAGTACCAAATTTTGGATATTTTCTTTTGACAACATCTACTATGCAAGTTTTAGTTTACATGTCCGCGTTATTCGTGGACCACGATCGAGGATAAATTTGCCCTTCACTATTTGTGTACACATATGCAATGATGCAATAAATGTGAACGAAGATATGCTTGTATTCATATCATGTGTAGTTGTGTACAAGTGTTAAGAGGCCCGAATTTGGAGGATAACATAACATTGTGCTTTTGTAAGCCCATTTATAAATAAATCTTAGCCCATATGATTTGTGAAAACCAACACCGTCCATTAATCCTCAGGTTGGAAAATTGGGTTCTGTTACGGTGGAGGCTTAAGTGACTGAATTTTTGAGTTATGTTTCTGTCAATGAGTTGAGATTGTTAATATTCATCCAACGTAAATAGAGACCAAATGATAATGTGGAAAGTGAACTTGCTATTTAACCTTAAATCTCCAGTGGTGCTTTTGTCTTTCAATGTTGCGAGACAAAGAGGATTTGGAAGCAACACAAAGCATTAAGAGGCGATTTAATAATCTGGTGAAGGAATGAGTGATCAAAGAGGAGACATACAAAGGAGACATCAATGTGATACACTGATACTAAGGGCTAAAGTTTCTTTGAGCTTTTAAGAAACTTAAAGTCACACCTACTTTTCCCCCATCTAGTTACATGGAGACTACTACTACAAACAAACACCTTATCATTAAGTTAAAACCACACAAACCTACAAAACTTCCCATCACTGAGAGAGCTTACACATACATATCACTACTTCACTTTCTTACTACAGCCTAATACTACCCAAGAAGGAGGAAATTCACAAGACTGAAAGAGAGATACAAGCTGAGTAAACACTACACATGCCCGGGTTTATGGGCAGTTCTTGTTCTTACCGGGACCACCGTAGTAGAAGTAATGTCCCCAGTCATCATTGCTTCCCGTTTGAACATCATAACAGTTGGACTTCTCGGTGAATGTACCAAGTCCTTTTGGTGCTTTGAGGTTGTTGGATCCATCTACGACTTGAATGTTCCGAAAGTAACTTGCTTTACTGAAACCTTCTTCTGGAAAGTGACCACTTCCCATCTGTGTCCAAGTGTGGTGGCCTTCTGACTGTGAGTTCACAACTTCTCCTCCCCATTCGATCATCGATGCACTTTCTGTTAGGTAGGAGAACAGAAATGATGGCCAGTACCCCAAAACATACCCATTCCCAAATTGCATCCACCAATGTCCCTCCTTTGGATCCTATGACATGTTCAACATAACACATTCAGCCTCAAGGTTTCAGTTTTTCTTTAGAGAAACAAAAGATTTCAGTTCTGACACAAGTACCTTCCAGATTAGAATACTGATATCATACTGGGAATTGCGGTATCCAGAGACTGGTGAGATGCTTGCTCCCATTGCTATGTCACTGTTGATTTGAATGAAACCTGAGCAAAGAAGATTGTAGCAACCGGTAGCTTGATAGGCATCACTCTGGAAGAAGAAAGATTGAGCAACGTAAGAACATCATGCTATATTACACATACACCACAAATATTCAATTCAAAGGGAGTTTTAAAATCTTACAGTCCAGTAAGTGAAGAGTCTTGTGTTATTGTCTCCATATAGATCCGGACTCACCTGTTGTAAGCACCACACAATCAAAACACACAATAAATTGCACAAGTCATCTTTACATCTCCAAATGATGAAAATGTCTTACCTGCCAGCCAGCTTCAATACTGTTAAGATCTTGTCCAAAGGAACCCCCCAAAAGCCATATCTGCGACAAGCTGAATTCGTTTGTGTTCTGTATCTTTGGCTCCCACACATTCAAAGTCGCCTTAGCTCCGTAGTACTTATCTCCTTCCACATAAGCTATGGCGTGCTAATCTCATTGAAGAGTTCAAGAAACCAAAGCTTAGATCAAAATGACTCATACTTAACAAAGCAACTACAAAAGTAATTAAAAAATGAAGCATTTCTTGATATCCCTCACTTGATGACCATTTTGGTTGATGAGGTCGGGTTCCGCAGATTTAGGAATAGGAACAGACCTATGCTTCTTCTTGCCATATCTTTTAACTGAACTTGCTCTCAACACATCATCCTCCCTTGTCCTCCTCATGGGAATGGTTCCTTCAGTACATTTGCCATACCGGTGCCACAACTGAGGGATATGAGTTTCTTTCCCCTTTGGTTCAGCAGATACCTTATTGTCATCAAAGAGCCCTTCTGGGTGGTAACTAGGCCTCATCTGAACACACCAAGAAACCAAAAAACCAGATTTAGAACCAAACATATCAAGAAAGTACTAAATCATTAGTATTTTTTTATTTCTTTGAACCTGAATCTTGTGGTCTTTGAGGAAGGGGTGGTCAAAAGCTGGCTGCTTTGAAATAGGAATACAGTCGATTATATCTCCATCTGGACTCTGTTTAACCACAAAGAAGAACATAAGAACTCACTAATTCAAAAACTTCAGGACTACTGATTTATCCAGAATTAACTATGAACAGTTACTAAAACACTGGTGTAGACTAAGAATGAGTGAAAACTTCATTACTGTGCCAATTAACATACAAAAAGTAACAGGAGAGAGAGCAGAAATCATCAGTTTCCCATCAAACTCAAAACGAGAAAACACAAAGTAGTAAAGAAGAAAGAGAGTTAGAACCTGAATAGTCTTAACAGGAGGTTTGTTGAGCCTATTCAAATGCTTCTTCACCTCAAACTTTTGCCTTGAAGAGCCATAGCTCGCTGCTGCGCAAGATAGCGAGAGCATCACCCATAAACACACAAAGAAACCTCTATTGAACTTCACCAGGCTAAAATGCTCAGCTCCCATTGTCGCAATAAACCCAGAAACACCAACAAAGAAAAGAACTTGGCTTTCGCTGAGAAGATTCACACACACACACTAAGGCCTAAGCAATAAAGAGTAGCTCAGAGCCAATGAAAGAAAACCCTAACGAGAAGAAGAAGAAGTTCGAACAAAACAATGATAATGTAGTTCGTGGGGACAAGTTTGAAGGTGGGTCTGGTTTTGCCTTGTAACAAAAATCCAACCACACATATCAAAATCCAAACTTTCTCTCAATCTGTCTCTGTCTCTGTCTCTCTCTCTCTCTTCCTCTGCTTTGAGAGATAGTGGAGGCTCTCTCTTTTTTTTGCTCACTTTCTCGCTCCAATGGCCCCACCCCATTCCCTTTTTTAGTTAGTTAATTATATACTAATATGCATGATTAGCAATTTATAGTTTACTTTTGATTTGCTTTGTGAGAAATGAGAGAAGAAGGTCTAAAGTTGAAAAGAAAGCATATTAGAAACGTCTTACCAATCCCACTGTAAAACTATAAATTCGCAATTAGGTGGTTTTTATTTTGATAATGATAATGTCAATTAGTTAGTTGGTTCTTGTAATCTTTAACTATGAGTCTATGAGCATTATTAAAATTGTAATGTTTTTCAAATTGGTCTTTACCTTTTTGAGTATAATTGGTCTCTCTGTCACGTGGTGTTTATGGTTTGAAGACAACCTTGGGGATCTCTTCCACATTAATCTCCCAAATTTCCCTGTTTTACCCCTCTCGATGAAAGCAAAAATGTTATTTTCCCCCTTGGGAACAAGGATGTTTTTGTCTTCTTTGAATGGGGAACTTAAACGGTGAGGCGTTAAAATCTTGAGTACCGTCGTTAAATCCACGTCAGCCAACCATGGATGAGCCACGCTTTTTTGTATATGTGACAGCTAGTAACTACTACTCTAGTAGCATCGCACACGAGAGATCGCACGTAATCTGTCTGTGTTTAGGCAAAGCTCACACACGTGCGTGAAGTTGCATCTTCCACCGTACACGTGTCAGGTTATGGCCACTGAACATGAACAAGAACAATGGGAAATGGAAGTCTAGCGAACGGTCATAAAATCGTAGAATCCAATGTGAAATTAGTTGGAACCCATATAGTTGTCTTAAAGAAAGCCGAGTTTCTCTCTCTCTCTCTCTACCTAATTATTATAGTATCTCTTTAGGGCAAAATCATAAATGATTGTGGAGATTTATTGGTCCTTTTGTTCATACAATTTTTGCAGTGATGCTTTGTTTTCATAAATTGACATTCTTAGTTTAACTTCCATCAGTTGCTCAATAATAAAAGTTTAACTTCCATCAAAACGTTTTATTAGTATAAGAGACTTATAAATAAATAATGAACCAATTAAATTAGATAGCAATATGATTGGTGATTAGCAGCATTGGAAGGCTACGTAGTTAGATTCATATACATGTTAAAACACCGCAAACATACATTATGTATGCAATTATTACATCACACGGTGTCGCATTAACATCTAATATAATTACGTGGAAGTACATGCATGATTTATGAAAACATGTTGGGCATGTCTTTGAGAAGAATTATTAACGTGTAGCATCGTATTGACAAATGACAAGGAAGATGTTTGAAATTAAGAGAGAGAAAACATAATATAATACTTGGAGTTTTTTGGATACGCCGACAAAATGTGTGTGTGTGGTGTATCACCGAAATCTAAGTAAAAATGTATGTGCCGGTAGTTACGGCCGAAGTCGGGAATTGTAGAGTTGAAGTTTAAATTCAAGTCGGTTTAGCTCAGAGCTACTTTAGTTTTACTCCAAAACATTCATGTAAGTAGAAACAAATCGGTAAATCAGGAAGTTTGGGGAGAAGTTATGCATTTGCAATGGTGTAGCTATCTTTTGGTTCTAATGGATTCGTCTTTATTTGTGATTTTGGGATGTAAGTTAGAGAACCGAACTTTGTAATCAAATTTATTAGGCAAAACACTATTTCTTTTCTTTTCTCATATAGTTAGAACAATGAAACTATCCCCGAATATGTGTCTACATGACTTATCTAAATTCGACTACTACACATGGGCTAAGACTAGTCCGGAATTTCGGTAAAGTGAAAGGCTATCCAAAACTTATATAATTGCAATAAAAAGCCACGTTGTGATAGGGTATGATTAAAGGAGGGAGAAAAGCAAGTAAAAGATTTGATTTTATGGAGCGATATAAATTTAGGCATGGAGAAAAGTAAGTATGATAATAGTGATATGATGGTTATGACCATACGAAAGGAGGTGGAGCCACAAGCTTTTCTTATCGTATCATCTATATTATTTTTTGTTTAATGTTACTCCATTATTGGTAACATAATGAGAATCTTTTTGAAAATCCCTCTTCATGTACAAACTTATGAATATACGATGATAACACATCACATATGATATGATTCATACCAAATAAATGTTAAATTTGTTTTGAATAAAATAAATGTTAAATTTGAATAATGGAGGAATATCTTCTTCATAATCTCTTGGTGTGCATACCAAAATTCTTAAGTATTTCAAAATATGTGGAAGTCACATAAAAATCGCGGTGGTTATGTGATTTTGAACGTTTCTAATCCAAGAGTTAATTGGGTGGATTGTTGGAGAGTACAAAATGATTCGTTCGTCAATGGCTGTATAAATAATTATATATATAGACACGGTACTAATGTATCCTTGACCTGATCGTGTGAATAGATGTATGCATATTGTCTTCGGGGTGATACATATCACATGTGACTTTTTCATTTTATTCGTTCTTAGTTGAATCATTACATAGATAGAGGCCTTTCATCCAATTTCTGACTTCTTCATATGTCATGGACAACGTAACTATAGCGACATCAGTAGATTCACTACACATCCAAACCAATGAAACAAAAAAAAACATATGAGAGAATTTATCTATAAAGAAAATCAACATGACTTATGCTGGCTGTTTTAGTTTTTAAATAGAGAGACCAAACCCAGTGTCCACCAAATAAAATCTAGAAGCTGATATATATTGACAAATCATAAACCAACTGATTTGTGATCACAACCTATACTCAGCAGATCCAAGCTTTGAAGTAGCAAAAGAGGCAAAAACTGTTTCAGCAAGTCTCCAGAAGCTACACACATAAGAATTGAGGGTCTTGATATGTGTAGTCCAACCACAAAAACAAGAGAAGTAATTAACAATTTGGACAATGAAGATGTACTTCTGCATAACAGAACATTAAGATCACCACAAGTTACTTTTGTTCAAAGATGGAAATTTAAACATACAGTCAATGGATAAAGGATATGTTATAATTCGTAATGTCTGATTATGTTATTGAATATCCAAGAGTAAATTTACAGTATCCAAGAATACCAGATTAATAATTAGGACAATACACCTAAAGACAACAATAATCCCAAAAGAATTAGAAACTAGAAAAAAGAAGAGGTCAGCTATTTATTAGTCGGAGTCCGAGTAATGGTAATAGTCATCAAAATCCAAGGAAGAAGACCCATGATCATCAAAATCGCCGTTACTATTATGATCAAAAGCAACCACATCGTCATCATCAACATCATCATCATCATCATCATCATCAACATAATCATAATCATCATCAGAATCATAATCGGATACGGAGAAACACAGAAACTCCCAAAGACAGATAAAGAGATGACTAAGAGGGAGGCAACAAGCCACCTCCATAAGCTGTTGCGTATTCATCAACTCCGACGACGGAACCCTCCTCATCCGCTGCCACTTGTCGGTGGAAAATTTCGCCACCGTCGCCATCACCGAGCTGCTAAAAACCATAGCCAACAAATTCTCTCTTTTCCTTCTTCTTCACGGAACTGGTTTATGGTTTTGACTTTTTGACTTTTGTCGTTGACTTTGCAAGTCGTAAAGCCTATGATATCATTTAAGTTTTTGCCTCCATGCTTTTTGGGACAATTTATAGAGAGAATTTGATCCGTTGAATGGATCACACAAGTCTGAAAAAGAATTACAAAGAAAAGAAAAATAGTTAGTGTATATAATATTTTTATTTAAAAATTTACAAAAATGAAAAGTATTAGCCAAAAGCTCAAAACATTTAATACATTTGTCTCTCTAAATGTTTTTTTTTCTTAAATATTTACTTATATAAAAATGTCCATATTTTTTTTTATAATAACTATTGGATACTATATTAACAAAAATAATAATATTTTGAACATTATTTCTGTAAGCAATCGTATATAAGAAAATCATGTTTCTCACAATCTCACTTCTCTTAAAGAAAGTCAAAAACTGACTACTATTATAAGAAAAAAAGAGTAAGAACCGACTTATAAATTTCAGAAAATCAGAAGCCCAAAATGTTTAGGGTTTAGGGTCCAAAAATGCAAAGCCCAAACCCACTTGCATTCTTCTTCCACCTATCCACAGCAGCACGACTCTGAGAAACAGAGAGAGATAGAGAGATGGAGGCACTTAAGGTATGGAGTCTAACGGCGACGCCACTGAAACAATTACTCCGTCTATCCTCTTCTTCTACACGTCTCGCCACCACAATATATGGACGAAGATCCTACCACTTATCACCTGCGCTACGATGTGCCTCCGCAGCTTCTTCTTCTTCTTCCAGTGCCACGACGGCTGAAACTTCTAAACCCTCCGGCCGCAATCGCCGGTCTGCGTCATCTTCCAATTCCACCTCTGATCGTGAAGCTATCCGCTCCATTCGCCTTAAAAAGGTTTGATTTTTACTTTCAAAATGTGAGCTTTACTTAAATTTCCCTTTGGAAATATGTTGGGTGCTGATCAATGTTTTTGGTTCATAGGTTGAAGAATTGAGAGGCCAAGGTCTTGAACCTTATGCTTATAAGTGGGAAAAATCCCACAGTGCAAATCAGCTTCAAGAGATATATAAGCATTTAGCTAACGGTGAAGAATCAGACAATGAGATTGATTGTGTTTCTATAGCTGGTAGAGTCGTTGCTCGTAGAGCCTTTGGAAAACTTGCATTCTTGACTCTCAGGGATGACTCTGGAACTATTCAGGTTTCAGTCTTGTTCTATTTTGTTTAGATCATTTAGATGGCTTTGATCACACTTCATTAGTAGCTGGCTGTGACATTTCCTTGTCGATACAATCGTTTATTTCCCCTTTTGTTTTCATCTGCTGATCTTTGCAGCTTTACTGTGAGAAGGAAAGACTTTCAGATGATCAGTTTGAACAGTTGAAGCAATTTATCGACATTGGTGATATTTTGGGTGCTAGTGGCTCGATGAAGAGGACTGAGAAAGGTGAGCTTGACTAAGATGATTATACTCGATGGAGAATCTTTTTTTTTTGGGGTTTGTTTTGTAACTGTTTGTTCTCTAATTTTCCAGGGGAGCTTTCTATATGTGTGAATTCTTTTTCAATTCTCACAAAGTCTCTCCTTCCACTTCCAGACAAATATCATGGTCTAACTGATATTGATAAACGTTACCGCCAACGGTGAGCTCTATCTTCTGTCTATGTAAATCCCTGTTTCTAATTCTTAAAGAAAGCTCATAAGTTTTATTTGTGTTCCGCTTGCTGTTGTTCTTACTAGGTATGTTGATATGATTGCTAATCCTGAAGTGGCTGATGTGTTCCGGAGAAGGGCAAAAGTAGGTTATCAAAATCTTTAAACTCCCATTTGAGCATCTAGTTTCTTTTGTGCATGATCCCTAAACAAAATGCTAGTTAGAGTTAGATTTACATCTTTCAGTGACACTCATATAAGATTGTTAGAGTTATTTTTGTTTCACAACAAATCAACAATGCTCTTCTTCTGTTTTGTTGTAGTAGATCGTTTCAGAGATACGCAAGACAGTTGAGTCTTTTGGATATTTGGAGGTTGAAACTCCAGTTCTTCAGGTTTGTGGCCACCTTCATTCTCAAATAGCCACTTAATATTGAATGTATAGGAGTCGGTTTCATGAAGTTGTGAAAACTAGGGAGCAGCTGGTGGAGCTGAAGCAAGACCTTTTGTAACGTTTCATAACTCACTTGGGAGGGATCTCTACCTGAGGATTGCAACTGAGCTTCACTTGAAGAGAATGCTAGTGAGAATCATCTTCTATTTTCATAATATATTGGCATTTCTGCCGTTCTTCTTATCTTTCTTTTGGCTGAGAATTTACCTTAGAAGTGTATTGGAAGGTAAATGTTTTTCTCTGAATAAAATCCACTTTGTGATCACAGGTTGGTGGGTTTGAGAAAGTGTATGAAATTGGTCGTATATTTAGAAACGAAGGCATTTCAACACGTCACAATCCTGAATTCACGACCATCGAGGTAGTTCAAGATATGCCTCTGCTCAATCATTTGCATCACTTGGGCTTCCATACTCTTTAATGGTTACCTGATCTATAACACTTTTAGCGTTGTTTAGATGTATGAAGCTTATTCGGACTACCATAGCATGATGGACATGGCAGAATTAATTGTCACTCAATGTTCAATGGCAGTTAATGGGAAGCTAACAATTGATTACCAGGTGAATATGCTCGACGTCACGGCTAGTGTGTAGAGATAAACTTATCTAAATTCTATGTTGGTTGTAATTTTTGAGTTATTGAGCTGTGATTGCTCTGTGCAGGGAACAGAGATCTGCCTTGAGCGGCCTTGGAGAAGAGAAACCATGCATAATCTCGTTAAAGAGATAACAGGAATCAATTTCAGTGAGCTAGGGGAAGATCTCGGAAATGCCAAAGACACAGTTCTGCTCGCACTCCAGGACGTGCTTGAGCCCAAGGACAAATCTGGAATTAGAGCTTGCTCTTCCCTAGGCCATCTTCTTAATGAGGTGAAGCTTCTTCGGTTGACACTTTACTATCAACTCTATGAATTTATGTGCTGAAATCAATTTGTATTTTCAGATTTTTGAAGTTGTTGTAGAGCCAAAGCTTGTGCAGCCCACATTTGTCTTGGACTACCCAATCGAGATATCTCCTTTGGCCAAGCCACATCGCGGGTAGAGTTGTTTCTAGAACTCTGTTTCCTAGCATTGACTCGATTTTTACCTTTTTCCCCAACACTGTCACCATCTTCTAGATCATACATCGTATGTTAAGAAAACTTTACCAAGTGTAAATAGTTTTTTTTTTTCTGCAACAGCAATGCCGGTTTGACTGAAAGATTTGAGCTGTTCATCTGTGGTCGTGAAATGGCAAACGCATTCTCTGAATTGACTGATCCCGTGGACCAGGTAATGGGATAATGCAACCTTCCACATTCCTCCAATTTTGTGTCTTGATGAATAACATTCTACATAGTGAACGATCTGCTTTTTAGTTATCTTTGTGTAGACTGGATCATAAAAGATTAGTGATTTGTTTAAAATATGGTAGAGGACACGGTTGGAAGAGCAAGTAAGGCAGCATAACGCAAAGAGAGCAGAGGCTGTTCGGGAATCTCCTGAACCAAACGCAAAGAAAGATGATGATGATGATGAGTCATACGAAGTGACCCTTGACGAAGACTTTCTCACTGCCTTGGAATACGGAATGCCTCCGGCTTCGGGAATGGTACTTATGTCTATTTTCTTTCTTCTATACAATTAGAGTAATAGTATTTTCATTAGTTAATGGTTGCACACTCAAGTCTATAACATGACCGGTACTATGCTCAAGTACTTATGTTGGTTCACTATCATTGTTTCTTTGTCTCTCTTAGGGGCTTGGAATTGACAGGCTGGTGATGCTGTTGACGAACTCCGCGAGTATAAGAGACGTCATTGCTTTTCCTGTTCTGAAACTTCAGCAGTAACACTGAAACATGCAAGTGGTAATGCATGTTGTAGCTTTTATAGCATTCTTGTGTATCTTTATTGGTGATTTCTCCAGCAGGAAGTTGGAGGAAGAATGTGTAACAGACGTCATTAGATAGCAAAACAAGAAGTTATTTTATTCTTGATGAGTGCCTAAAACAGAACACACAAAAACTTGGATCATTCCATTTTATCCCATTTGGCATGTGGTAAACAGTAAGAAACAAATAAAGTTTTGATTTAATCTCTTTCTTTCCTATTTCCCGGCTAGTTGATTTGTAACTGCACTAAACTTGGAGCATAAGAAGATATCACACGTGGGTAAGGGTTCCATATGTATTAGCCACACGACATGTTCAAGGTACTGAAGAAACTAACACTGATTCAGTTTTCTTGTATAAAAAGATAAGAAGCTTCACGCTCCCCTCCTCTCTCTAACTTTTGCTGATTTTCTAATTGATTTCGTGTCGGCAAAGCTTGATCTCCTGTTGTATAGGTCAGGGACAAAGCTAACAACAAAAAGAACTTTAAAGAATTACTTTCCATTAAATGGTTCGAATGTTGTTTAAGAAAATGATATGATATTCGTTTACTTTTTTAAGTTGGAAAAGGACAAGCTAACGCCAAAGTGTAGAAAACTTTAAACATGGACTATAATACAAAGGATTTTTTTTTTCTTTTTTCTTTTGCTACTAAAGTAATACAAAAGATTTATAGTCTCTCTTTCTTGGAGTGGAAATAATGTTTGTGGGTTTTAGCTTTAGATGTCGATGAGGTAACTTGTTGAATGTATCCGACCAATTTATAAATGATTGATGATGCATGCACAATAATAAGCAAAATCTCACACATGTGTGAGACAAGCTGTATGTCTTTTGAGTTTGATTGATCTCGAAATAATATGTCAGAACTCAGAAGCATCCTATGTCGCGTCATTATTCTCTATATTAATTGACATACCTATGTGTATATATCCATTTGGGATTTGCAGAAACTTCGTGCATCTAATAGATTACATCATTCATAAAAAAAATTACAGTATTAGATCATATCTGGATTTGTCAACGATACAAAATATATAGAAATTATTAATTTTTGATAAATACTTTCATTCACGTGGAAACTTCGTGTGACTTATTCCATTAACATTAATCATTTAGATTTGTCCAATTAAATATTAAGATTTGCAAGATTATTGCTGATACATATAAGTTCTCTACACACAGTTCATATCTAAATAAATGTATAAGTTTAATCCTATAAGTAGATGATTTTCAAACAAAATTTATAAGTTAATGGTTTGTACTGGTGATCTCAGTACTGTCATAACCAAGTTTAAACTTGAAAGCATGTGTTAGTGGTAGACATAAAAGTAATATAATTTAATTACAATTATGAACTTAAAAATTCTGCAGCATAGTAATATTTAAAAAAATATATAATTAACTATATACGTAACTAATTTTTTTTAACAAAACACATAATCTTCTCAATAATTATCTAACAGATAAAAAATATTAGAAAATAAATATATATGATATCCTAACAACAAACAGAATCCAATATATAAGATTAAGCGAGGGAACAGTTAATCTAATTAGTTAAAAAAAGACTTCACCTTTAAAGGCATTGAAAAAGCAAAATTCGAAGACTAACTACTTTATCTTCTTCTCAGAGAAAAAGAAGCAAACACTTTTTCATAAATTCTTAAAAACTTGGTCAGTCACTCTTTTGTCTCTCACACAACACAAATTCATAAAAAAGTAAATGCCTTTCTCTCAATTTCCTCTTTTTTTTTTCTTTAATGGCCATGGCTGATTGTTCTCAATTGTGGAATCTGTTCTTTCTCAATTAGTAATATTAGCATTGCGTGGTCCCTGTACTTTTGTCTGCTTCCTCATCTGATCAACGCTTAATTTATGGTCTTTGGATTCTATTGAAGTGTGATATTATATATTGTGGTTATTAACTCTTCCTCGAAAACCTTTTGTTGCTCTTTTTTTTTTTTTTTTTTTTTTTTTTT
>Ga0041059_1002635_pt1 | contig 13194 bp, 6 predicted proteins | sample AraColnosormetaG_FD_56232 | JGI IMG/M metagenome (GOLD analysis project Ga0041059, IMG submission 56232) | Arabidopsis roots microbial communities from North Carolina, USA - Col MF nosort | ecosystem: Host-associated > Plants > Roots > Unclassified | place: USA: North Carolina | collected 2013-09-02 | reverse complement strand
TCCATGTACCTTCAAAATTGCGAAGAAAGCGGCAAGACTAGATGAAAATGAAACGATAACTATTAAACCTAAACCTAACAGTTCCACTTTAACGGCTTCTACGAAAGATAACGGAGAACCAAAACGCCGTTAACGTTTTAATAAAATATCTCAGATTCTGGACTATATATTTAAATGGCAAAATAGTATTTTTAATAATTTTACTAAACAATTTTTTTTTATAACATCTGTTTTATTTTATAATAATCTTGGAACATATGTAATCATAAAAAAAAACAGAAATAATAATAATAAAAATTGACATCAATAATATCATTATGAATTGAAAAATTGAAAAATTTACAGATTTTCTAAAATTGAGCCAAAGTAAAAATTTTAATGATTTTTTAATTAATGTGTGGCTAACCAAAAATCAAAAAAAAAAAGTTTTAGTGACATGCATTCTTAAAGTAATAAATTATCTAAATATCTAAAAAAAACAAAATTTTGAAAGATCCAAAAAAAAATAAAATTTATTCAAAATATCCAAACTAGTATTTTTCCGCAAAAAAACGAAACAGTCTAGTTATTGAATCTATCTTTTATCTGAAAAACAAACATATCTATTATCAATTGGAGTTGAAAGAATTGTTGAATCTAAATAAATATTGCGAAATTTTTATAGATAGCAAAAGGTACTGGTCGAATTGCATAATCTATCTAAATCTCACAAAAATATTTTTGTATGTTACCATTTAGAGCCTTGTAAATCTTTTTACTATATTCAGTTAGATTCAACAATTTCAATGCTACCATTTGTTGTCTAATAAAACATTCAGTCATATTATCTCTTTTTTTTTGGTGTGCAAAACAGTCATATTTATCTAAACTCATCAATTTGATGAAAAAAGAAAACTCCACTAGATTTAGCTTAATACAACTAGATTAAACGATGACACAAACACTAATTGGTACATAAATCTATTACTTTAGATGAAAGATGAGCTAATAACTCCTCTATCTTGCATGGAAACTCTCGTAGAAAAGTTCGTTCTTTCTAAACGTTTCTCATTCTTGTTATCATTATGTGTAACAACAAAACACATAATAGTTTAATACAACTTAAACTCCAAAGAGTTATATATGAATATCTCAACAACAAAATACTAAATCGGCCAGTTTTAATTAATTACATGACCCCAACGAAGTCACCTACTATCATCTCTGTAACACTAAAGTTCACTGAAAATTATCTACAAACTTCATCTTCGTTTACATGAAAAAATCATTTTCAGATCTCATCAAGGTCACTGTCTACATCATCATCATCATTCGGCCTCTCGAAGTTCATCATAAACCTCAGTGAGTCTCCTTCCTCTACTTCCCATTGCTTCTTCAGCGCATTGATCGCTCTCGAAGCAGCTGCTGCAATCGCCGGGTTACTGTCTTCAGCGAGTCTCTGCAAAAAGAGTACTTTAATATTTTATCCAAAACCATCACTTTGCAAGAATGGTCATCAAGATTTGCATTTTTAACTTTTACCTGTAATGCTCCCATTCCTGCATTTCCTAGTGTCCACATTGATGGTGCCGCTGCTAAAGCATTAGCCAACGCTTTTCTACAACAAGACAAGAAATAAACAGAGGGATCTCAAATCAGAGAAGGACCACACAATGAAATATTCAGCTAAGAGAATGTTAAGCGAAGAACTCATCGAAGAAAGTAGTTAAGGAGCGTAATAGAGTGCTGGTGTTACCTTGTATTGACATCTGGAGAGCTTGAGCATTCAGCCAAGAGAGATGCACTACTTTTACCATCCATTGCATCAAGGTCAATCAGAGTCGTGACTAACAACTCGAGCTGTTAAAACCAAATGAAGATGATCAGGTATGAATAAACTGTAACAAAAAAAATTTTGTATCGTTGATTTAGGACCATACTTCTTCAGGGTCAGTGTAGTCAATTCCATCGGCTTCTGAGAGCGCTGATGCCATACTCTTGTAAGCTTCCTGTTTCAGCATCGGAAAGGAAATATCAGAGAGAAGAATACTTGAGAACACATAGTGTTTTCCTGATGTATCAGACCTCAATAGCAGATATGCGATCAGATGAAACTTCCCCAGGGAAAAACCCGAGAGCTATTCCATTCTTCTCAAGCGATATGCGATCCGTGGTACCAGTTTCAGATGTCACCCTTAAGATAACAATTTTAATATTTACATCTTGATATCAAGAAACAACAAGAAAAAAGGGAAGTGTCAAGGAGTTATGCTTCTTACAAGCTGTCAACCATTTTGTTCACCATCATGTCGTGGATGTTCTTAATAAACTGCAACAAAACAGGACAGAGTAAGCGTTAACATAAGGGAAGATGAACCAAAAACACCAACACTGTAACATATCAGACTTTGCTTTTACCTCTAAAGCCATTAATGCGTCTTCCATGGCCCGTTGTTTAGCACGGAAATCTGCTCGCCTTAAATCAGCCTGGAAAATCAGGGTAATAGTCTCTCAACCGTCAATCTCAGATAGTGACTATACTGTATGGTCACACATAACTTTCCACAAGTATACAAAGAATGAGGCAGATGGGCAAACCTCTAAAGCGCCATCGCTCCAATGCTTATCAGCGGCATTTTTCAACTTAGACTCAGCTATGTTTTTAAATATCTATGGACATAAAAACCAAATAAGATGACAACAAAACCAGAAGAGTAGTCAGAAAATGTGCATATATCAACGAAAGAATAAGCTGCATACAGTAGCAATATGATGAAGGCGCTCGGCTTTTCTCTTGACATCACGGTCTATTTTCTCTGTATCTTCTCTTGCCCGAGCTACATAATAAACACACAAAGGCAGGGTTAGGAAGCAATAAAAGAATTCTATATTAACGTGAAAGAGAAACAAATCTTACCATCGAGTTTAAGGAACCCGGAACCAAGAATGGCAACATCCTGTCGTGCACGAGCATCAAGTCTCATAATACCACTGCAAAACACAAACCTCAACACATAAGAAACCTCCACTAATGCATAAGTTCTAGATTCTGTAACCGTTGGATACGCGGAAAATTACCGAGATAGAAGAACAAAGTCATTACGAGCTCTTTCATTCACAAACTTAGCATCATTAGACACATATTCCACCAAAAGTTGGCTTGAGTTACTACTTTTCCTCCTCGGCATCACTTGCTTCTCACCTTCTTTTTGTACAACTTGGGAACTAACAACACATCACACAAGAAACTTATAACTAAGCATGAAACAAAACCAGACCAGTTTGATCTGTAAAGGCTAACAACTAAAAGGGCTTACTTAGTTTCAGTGTCTTGAGACTTTCCAACAAAGCACAATGTAGAACATCTCCGAGAACTAACAAAAGTGACAGTCTTTGTACAACAAAGACCTTGCTTTAACTCTTCAATAGATGAACCCTTATTAGCAGCTAAAGGATGATGAACATACGCCAACAGAACTCTTCGAGATCTTGAAGCATTAACACTCTTAACTAAAATTGGACTATTGGGAACAACCTTGCTCACGTTAAGAGCCATTGAGATAAACCTAAATATCAAAATTGATTCAGATAAACTTATCAAGGCATCAAATTTATAAAATTCTCGATTTTAGAACGACATAAAGATACAATTTTGCTTAAATGTAGAGATTACCCACTTGAATCAAACTCAAAGTATTGATTTTTAAGACAAAGCCCATCAAGGAAAAATTGGGAATTGGAGAGATGAAACAGTGAAGAACACAGATTCGATAGAGAAGAGAGACTAACCTTGTGGGAAGAAATGAAGAAGAAGAGTAATCCAAAGAAGGATTTAGGATTTTAGGGAGAAAGAAGAGGACAAAGAAGGAGAATTATGGGATTAGAAGTGAAAATTGTAACCACAAGAGTTACTTGTGGACCAGTGTGAGCCAACCATGTCCTAAGTTTTCTTTCTATTTCGATTCTCTGGTCATTATAGTATTGGCCCCACTCTTTCCCTTAATATCAATTTGGTTCAATCCATATATTTTGGTATTGCGATTTTTATTCTTATTTTAAATTGAAGGACCAACACTTATATATAAAGAATATACACCAATCTATTTATTATTAATTAGATTTAATTTGGAAATCCATAAAATTTAATACAGTAAAATCTCTATAAATTAATAATGTTGAGACCACAAAATTCTATTAATTTATAAAGGTATTAATTTATCGATAAATTAATATTTATTAATTTACAGAGAGATTTTCCAAAAGTGGTAATTTTTTTTTTAATTTCTATAAAAATTTAAGATTCATTCCATTATCTAAAATATATTTTTAGAACCAATTACAAATAGAAATAATTATCATGTCTAGAAAACAACAAGAAAAGTTTTTGATAGAGTAAAAATATTAAAATGAAATAAAAAAAAACTTATACAAATTTAAGTAAAAAAAAAACAATATTAAAATTATATTTCTCTGTAATTTATGATATTAATGGGACCCTATGTTTATATAAGATTTTCAAAAAAACTATTATCTTATTAATTTATCGATTTGTATCACTTTTTACAGTGGTTCCAACTCGGGACCGAAAAAATTTATTAATTTATAGAGATTATTAATTTATCGAGTATTAATTTATAGAGGTTTTACTGTATGTATCAAAATTTCGTGTGTTGAGATTTAATACTGATCTTAAAATGAGATTCAGTTCGAGATAGGCTGATTAGAGCCATCATCTTGAAGGTATATATTAAGATTCCATATTGTAAGTTTGAAGTAATCAACACTAGTATATATGAGACATAAACGTTGGTTGAGAATTGAATCGATGAAATTTAGTTTTGTTTGGATTTTGATTTGACTGGTTAAGGTCTTATGTACATTTTTCGGAGGATTGATTTCAAAAAAAACTAATGTAATAATTTTATATAATTGCTTAATATACTTTTGGTTTAGGATCAAATTTCTGGTTAACTCTGATTTAGTTTTGAGGTACTGAAAACCTATATTATGTCAATTTGGAGATATATTACAGTTAACCAGATATAACATTAGTAGTTTGATATATCTCCAAGTTGACATAATATAGCTTTTATTCACATGAACATATTTGTTTGATTCAACTTGTTTTACTTCTCTTACAACTATATAATGTTTTATACAAACGATTATTTACATAAGATTACACTTAAAACTCATAATTTTATATTGGCTAAACATATATATTGCTTAATCTCCAAATGACATTATCATTCTCCTTTTTTGAAATCATACGAATCAATGTAAGGTGAAAGTTAGTGAAAACAATATTTTGCATTTTTTGGTGAAACCATAAAGATAGTATTTGTTGATAAATATGGGGATATTTATCCTATATTATCTGTATTTTTCTTACCATTTTTACTCTATTCCTTTATCTACATTACGTCATTACACTATCATAAGATATTTGAATGAACAAATTCATGCACCCACCAGCTATATTACCCTTTTTTATTAAAAAAAAACATCTGATAATAATAACAAAAAAATTAGAGAAATGACGTCGAAAAAAAAAGTAAGAACGAAGAAGAAGTGTTAAACCCAACCAATTTTGACTTGAAAAAAAGCTTCAACGCTCCCCTTTTCTCCTTCTCCGTCGCTCTCCGCCGCGTCCCAAATCCCCAATTCCTCCTCTTCTCCGATCAATTCTTCCCAAGTAAGCTTCTTCTTCCTCGATTCTCTCCTCAGATTGTTTCGTGACTTCTTTATATATATTCTTCACTTCCACAGTTTTCTTCTGTTGTTGTCGTCGATCTCAAATCATAGAGATTGATTAACCTAATTGGTCTTTATCTAGTGTAATGCATCGTTATTAGGAACTTTAAATTAAGATTTAATCGTTAATTTCATGATTCGGATTCGAATTTTACTGTTCTCGAGACTGAAATATGCAACCTATTTTTTCGTAATCGTTGTGATCGAATTCGATTCTTCAGAATTTATAGCAATTTTGATGCTCATGATCTGTCTACGCTACGTTCTCGTCGTAAATCGAAGTTGATAATGCTATGTGTTTGTTACACAGGTGTGTGTATGTGTGAGAGAGGAACTATAGTGTAAAAAATTCATAATGGAAGTCTGCAATTGTATTGAACCGCAATGGCCAGCGGATGAATTGTTAATGAAATACCAATACATCTCCGATTTCTTCATTGCGATTGCGTATTTTTCGATTCCTCTTGAGTTGATTTACTTTGTGAAGAAATCAGCCGTGTTTCCGTATAGATGGGTACTTGTTCAGTTTGGTGCTTTTATCGTTCTTTGTGGAGCAACTCATCTTATTAACTTATGGACTTTCACTACGCATTCGAGAACCGTGGCGCTTGTGATGACTACCGCGAAGGTGTTAACCGCTGTTGTCTCGTGTGCTACTGCGTTGATGCTTGTTCATATTATTCCTGATCTTTTGAGTGTTAAGACTCGGGAGCTTTTCTTGAAAAATAAAGCTGCTGAGCTCGATAGAGAAATGGGATTGATTCGAACTCAGGAAGAAACCGGAAGGCATGTGAGAATGTTGACTCATGAGATTAGAAGCACTTTAGATAGACATACTATTTTAAAGACTACACTTGTTGAGCTTGGTAGGACATTAGCTTTGGAGGAGTGTGCATTGTGGATGCCTACTAGAACTGGGTTAGAGCTACAGCTTTCTTATACACTTCGTCATCAACATCCCGTGGAGTATACGGTTCCTATTCAATTACCGGTGATTAACCAAGTGTTTGGTACTAGTAGGGCTGTAAAAATATCTCCTAATTCTCCTGTGGCTAGGTTGAGACCTGTTTCTGGGAAATATATGCTAGGGGAGGTGGTCGCTGTGAGGGTTCCGCTTCTCCACCTTTCTAATTTTCAGATTAATGACTGGCCTGAGCTTTCAACAAAGAGATATGCTTTGATGGTTTTGATGCTTCCTTCAGATAGTGCAAGGCAATGGCATGTCCATGAGTTGGAACTCGTTGAAGTCGTCGCTGATCAGGTTTTACATTGCTGAGAATTTCTCTTCTTTGCTATGTTCATGATCTTGTCTATAACTTTTCTTCTCTTATTATAGGTGGCTGTAGCTCTCTCACATGCTGCGATCCTAGAAGAGTCGATGCGAGCTAGGGACCTTCTCATGGAGCAGAATGTTGCTCTTGATCTAGCTAGACGAGAAGCAGAAACAGCAATCCGTGCCCGCAATGATTTCCTAGCGGTTATGAACCATGAAATGCGAACACCGATGCATGCGATTATTGCACTCTCTTCCTTACTCCAAGAAACGGAACTAACCCCTGAACAAAGACTGATGGTGGAAACAATACTTAAAAGTAGTAACCTTTTGGCAACTTTGATGAATGATGTCTTAGATCTTTCAAGGTTAGAAGATGGAAGTCTTCAACTTGAACTTGGGACATTCAATCTTCATACATTATTTAGAGAGGTAACTTTTGAACAGCTCTATGTTTCATAAGTTTATACTATTTGTGTACTTGATTGTCATATTGAATCTTGTTGCAGGTCCTCAATCTGATAAAGCCTATAGCGGTTGTTAAGAAATTACCCATCACACTAAATCTTGCACCAGATTTGCCAGAATTTGTTGTTGGGGATGAGAAACGGCTAATGCAGATAATATTAAATATAGTTGGTAATGCTGTGAAATTCTCCAAACAAGGTAGTATCTCCGTAACCGCTCTTGTCACCAAGTCAGACACACGAGCTGCTGACTTTTTTGTCGTGCCAACTGGGAGTCATTTCTACTTGAGAGTGAAGGTTATTATCTTGTATCTTGGGATCTTATACCATAGCTGAAAGTATTTCTTAGGTCTTAATTTTGATGATTATTCAAATATAGGTAAAAGACTCTGGAGCAGGAATAAATCCTCAAGACATTCCAAAGATTTTCACTAAATTTGCTCAAACACAATCTTTAGCGACGAGAAGCTCGGGTGGTAGTGGGCTTGGCCTCGCCATCTCCAAGAGGTTTGAGCCTTATTAAAAGACGTTTTTTTCCAACTTTTTCTTGTCTTCTGTGTTGTTAAAAGTTTACTCATAAGCGTTTAATATGACAAGGTTTGTGAATCTGATGGAGGGTAACATTTGGATTGAGAGCGATGGTCTTGGAAAAGGATGCACGGCTATCTTTGATGTTAAACTTGGGATCTCAGAACGTTCAAACGAATCTAAACAGTCGGGCATACCGAAAGTTCCAGCCATTCCCCGACATTCAAATTTCACTGGACTTAAGGTTCTTGTCATGGATGAGAACGGGTTAGTATAAGCTTCTCACCTTTCTCTTTGCAAAATCTCTCGCCTTACTTCTTGCAAATGCAGATATTGGCGTTTAGAAAAAACGCAAATTTAATCTTATGAGAAACCGATGATTATTTTGGTTGCAGGGTAAGTAGAATGGTGACGAAGGGACTTCTTGTACACCTTGGGTGCGAAGTGACCACGGTGAGTTCAAACGAGGAGTGTCTCCGAGTTGTGTCCCATGAGCACAAAGTGGTCTTCATGGACGTGTGCATGCCCGGGGTCGAAAACTACCAAATCGCTCTCCGTATTCACGAGAAATTCACAAAACAACGCCACCAACGGCCACTACTTGTGGCACTCAGTGGTAACACTGACAAATCCACAAAAGAGAAATGCATGAGCTTTGGTCTAGACGGTGTGTTGCTCAAACCCGTATCACTAGACAACATAAGAGATGTTCTGTCTGATCTTCTCGAGCCCCGGGTACTGTACGAGGGCATGTAAAGGCGATGGATGCCCCATGCCCCAGAGGAGTAATTCCGCTCCCGCCTTCTTCTCCCGTAAAACATCGGAAGCTGATGTTCTCTGGTTTAATTGTGTACATATCAGAGATTGTCGGAGCGTTTTGGATGATATCTTAAAACAGAAAGGGAATAACAAAATAGAAACTCTAAACCGGTATGTGTCCGTGGCGATTTCGGTTATAGAGGAACAAGATGGTGGTGGTATAATCATACCATTTCAGATTACATGTTTGACTAATGTTGTATCCTTATATATGTAGTTACATTCTTATAAGAATTTGGATCGAGTTATGGATGCTTGTTGCGTGCATGTATGACATTGATGCAGTATTATGGCGTCAGCTTTGCGCCGCTTAGTAGAACAACAACAATGGCGTTACTTAGTTTCTCAATCAACCCGATCTCCAAAACTCATCCATGGCTTCTTCTCCTTCTCCTCCAAAACTAATCCAAATCCAAACAAACAACAACAAATCCTCATCGACTACATCTCCAAATCCCTCCAATCCAACGATACCTGGGAAACTCTCTCCACCAAATTCTCCTCCATAGATCTATCAGATTCCTTAATCGAAACAATCCTTCTCCGATTCAAAAACCCCGAAACCGCCAAACAAGCTTTATCCTTCTTCCATTGGTCATCCCACACTCGAAATCTCCGTCACGGAATCAAATCTTACGCATTGACGATTCATATCCTTGTCAAAGCTCGATTACTAATCGACGCTCGAGCTTTAATTGAATCGTCTCTGTTAAATTCTCCTCCCGATTCGGATTTAGTCGATTCGTTGTTAGATACTTATGAGATCTCATCTTCTACTCCTTTAGTGTTTGATTTGTTAGTTCAATGTTACGCTAAGATTAGGTATTTGGAATTAGGGTTTGATGTGTTCAAGAGATTGTGTGATTGTGGATTTACTCTTAGTGTGATTACTTTAAACACGTTGATTCATTACTCTTCGAAATCGAAGATTGATGATCTTGTGTGGAGGATTTACGAATGTGCGATTGATAAAAGGATTTATCCGAACGAGATTACGATTCGGATAATGATTCAAGTGTTGTGTAAAGAAGGGAGATTGAAAGAAGTTGTTGATTTGTTAGATAGGATTTGTGGTAAGAGATGTTTACCTTCAGTGATTGTGAATACGAGTTTAGTGTTTAGGGTTTTGGAAGAGATGAGAATAGAGGAGAGTATGAGTTTGTTGAAGAGATTGTTGATGAAGAATATGGTTGTTGATACTATTGGTTATTCGATTGTTGTTTATGCGAAAGCTAAGGAAGGTGATTTGGTGTCTGCACGGAAGGTGTTTGATGAAATGCTTCAACGAGGTTTTAGTGCGAATTCGTTTGTTTATACGGTGTTTGTTAGAGTTTGTTGTGAAAAGGGTGATGTTAAAGAAGCGGAGAGGTTGTTGAGTGAGATGGAGGAGTCTGGAGTCAGTCCGTATGACGAGACGTTTAATTGTCTTATCGGTGGTTTCGCGAGGTTCGGGTGGGAAGAGAAAGGTTTGGAGTATTGTGAGGTAATGGTAACGAGAGGGCTTATGCCTAGTTGTTCGGCTTTCAATGAGATGGTTAAGAGTGTAAGTAAGATTGAGAACGTGAATCGCGCAAATGAAATCTTAACAAAGTCGATAGATAAAGGGTTTGTGCCCGATGAACATACGTACTCTCATCTGATTCGAGGGTTTATAGAAGGAAACGATATCGATCAAGCGCTTAAGCTGTTCTACGAGATGGAATACCGAAAGATGTCTCCTGGTTTCGAGGTGTTTAGGTCACTAATTGTGGGACTCTGCACTTGTGGTAAAGTGGAAGCCGGAGAAAAGTACTTGAAAATTATGAAGAAGAGGTTGATAGAGCCTAATGCAGATATATATGACGCATTGATTAAGGCATTTCAGAAAATTGGTGATAAAACAAATGCTGATAGAGTTTATAATGAGATGATTTCAGTCAGATGATTCAAACCGGGTGGTTTAGGAGGGTGTCTGGGTTGTATGAATTTAAGCTCCATTGAGCTTCATCTTGGGAAAACTTGATTTTGTATCTTGGGTCAATGACCCAACGATCATGTATTGGACCACAGAAAAATGAAAGTCAACTTATAGAAACTTAAAAGAAAAAACAACTTTTAGAATTTTACAACGTCATTTTTTTTATTGTCAACTTCCATTCCACCAAACGTTTGGTAACGTGTCGAAAAAATATAAGAAACCAGAGGAAAAGAAAAGGCTAAAACCATGGAACTAGAGATCGAAACAGGGAATTGCAGGAGTGACGTCTATAACCAGAGGATCGTAGTGACGTCTATATTTTCATGACGCTAAAAATCGTTTCACGTCTTCGGTAATGAGATGGCTGCAACCAGAATATATAATTTTAAAACTTTAGATATGGGTGTATATGAAGATACATCATTCAAGGAGAAAAATTTATCTCATTCTTTGTTTTGAATATAAATCTTTGAAAATTCAAAGAAAAATTAATAGACATAAGTTGGCTAAGTTATTTGACATAATTCGGACATATATTTTATCATCAATCTAACACAAGTGATTTGAGCTGCATGCATGGTTCTTTCAGTTTTTCGGTTTTGGTCCTTCAATTTCGGTTTCTTGATGCTTTATCCAAATTCCAAAGGAAACACTGGTTCTTTATACAAAACTAAAATGAGCTCCTTATACACAAAACCTACAGAAAAGATGACCAACATACAAAATTTACTCAATAAATCTCTGTTATTATACTTTATGTTATTCATTCATCTCACAATTTTAAAGTCATATGAGAAGGGGTTCCAAAACAAAAGTTGGGTTAGTTTGCTGCAGGAGAAATATTCCACCATTGCATTGTATAAATAAAGAAGTTAATGGAAAATTTTGCATGTGTATTGAAAATTTCGATTATCAGCTTCCTTAAGCGTTCAAAAATATCTGATTTTAATAACGTTATATGTTTAATGTTGTATTAAAAGCAAAATAGTAAATATTATAGATAGATTTGATCATATGTAAGATAACACATGCATGTACATGAAAGTTGTATATGATTCTTTATTATTAGAGAATACAAAGTGTAACCCCACCACCATAGGTCACATGAAAAGGCATGTTATATTTGTTTTGGTTAGACAACAATTTTAATGGTCCTTAAAGTTTCTTCTTCTTTATTCCCTAATTGTTCTAACTTCTAAGCCTCTTGTTTTCTTTTTCTTTTATTTTTAATCAACTAAAAGAGAGAAATTGCAAATGAAATACATTGTGATTATATTTTTTGTAGCTAGATCATAAGAAAAGAAAGCAATTAGTAGTTCTTGATTTCTAAAGAGTTTCAATGGGTAATATATTTTGGCAGATGTACAAGCCGACGGAAATAAAATCATCGAAATATAGGTTTTCATCAGTAAATTAGTAATTCGGGAAGAAAATTTGTTCAATTATTATTCTTGTTTAAATATAAATAGTGACGATAAATAATTGGTTTCTCTAGGATGATACATCACCACATCAACATCTCAAAAGTTGTCACATGTACATTCTTACTATTCTAAACAAATATCAAAATTCATAGAAAACTCGAAATCTCTATTACTTCACGATTTACCCGACCCCTTCGTTTACTTTAGTTTCGAAACCTAAAATATTGAGTTTGTCTAACTACAAAGCTTCTAATGTATTTGTAAAAGAGATGAATAAGAGGATGAAAATGGATGAGAGGTTTCTACGAAAAATAAAGAATAATTCTTTCTAATGCCCTTTTCATGATGCCCCTTTTCAACTCTATCCTTTTGTTTTATCCATTTTTATTTGTACCTTCTTTAATTTTTTAATGACCATTTTACTCTTATTTGGAAATTATTTTAGGTTAACAAAATAAAATATTAATATTTTTCGCATAAAATATTCCAAAATAATTTTCCCGCCGATATTTTCCAGCCAAAAATTTTCGAAACAAATTTCCCTCCAATTTTTTTTTTTTTGGCGGGAAATAGATTTACAAGGAATTTTAAAAGAGTTTTAAAAGATTTACAAGGGATTTTAAAGGGATTTTATAAGATTTACAAGGGATTTTAAAAGGGTGATTTACAAGGGATTTTAAAAGGTTTTTAAAAGATTTACAAGGAATTTTAAAAGGGTTTTAAAAGATTTACAAGAGATTTAAAAGATTTACAAAGGTCTTTTAAAGATTTTTAAAGGGTTTAAAATTGTTTTAAAAGGATTTTAAAATATTTACAAGTGATTTTAAAAGGGTTTTACAATATTTACAAGGGATTTTAAAGGCTTTAAAAGATTTACAAAAGATTTGTAAAAATTTTTAAAGGGTTTAAAAGTGTTTTGAAAAATTTACAAGGGATTTTAAAACCTTTTTAAATTACTTGTAAATTTTTTAAAACCCTTTTAAAATCTCTTGT